>OLPG01002738.1_pt1 | contig 11921 bp, 7 predicted proteins | sample 1672311 | NCBI WGS metagenome assembly OLPG01 (sample SAMEA3136670, study PRJEB25190) | human gut metagenome | biome: human gut; feature: human-associated habitat; material: faeces | place: Austria | collected 2013
AGAACAGCGTGCGCATCAAGCTGAACGTGGTGTCCAGCACCGTCAAGGGCAAGCGGGTGGTGCTGGTGGATGACTCCATCGTGCGCGGTACCACCTCTGCCCGCATCATCAAGCTGCTGCGGGACGCCGGTGCCACCGAGGTACACTTCATGGTGTCGGCACCGCCGTTCAAATATCCCTGCTACTTCGGCACCGACATCCCCGACCAGAAACTGCTGGTGGCCACCGGACGCACGGTGGACCAGATCAATGAGATCATCGGGGCCGACACCCTGGGCTACCTGTCCACCGAACATGTGGTGCAGCTGGCCAAAAACGCAAACTGTGGGTTCTGCACTGCCTGCTTCACCGGCGAATATGCCGTGAAGCCGGACGAGGTGCTTTCCACCGATATCCACGAACGCCACCTGAACGACCGCCCCAAGGACGAGAAAAAGTTAGGAGAGTAACACCATGGAAAAGAGCTATTCGGAAAGCTACGCCGCAGCAGGCGTGGACATCACCGCCGGTTACCGTTCGGTCGAACTGATGAAGCAGTATGTGGCCCGCACCATGAACGAGCACTGCATCGGCGGGCTGGGCGGCTTTGGCGGCCTGTTTGAACTGGACTGCACCGGCTACAAGCACCCGGTGCTGATCTCCGGCACCGACGGTGTGGGCACCAAGCTGAAGATCGCTATGATCATGGACAAGCACGACACCATCGGCATCGACTGTGTGGCCATGTGCGTCAACGACGTCATCTGCGCCGGTGCAAAGCCGCTGGTGTTCCTGGACTACATCGCCTGCGGCCGCAACATCCCGGAAAAGATCGCCGAGATCGTCAAGGGCGTGGCCGAGGGCTGCGTGCAGGCCGACTGCTCTCTGGTGGGCGGCGAGACGGCCGAGCACCCGGGCATGATGCCGGAGGACGAGTACGATCTGGCCGGTTTTACCGTGGGCGTCGTGGACAAGGAAAAGATCCTGAGCAATGACACCATGAAGCCCGGCGATGTGATCATCGCTCTGCCTTCCACCGGTGTGCACTCCAACGGCTTCTCGCTGGTGCGCAAGATCTTTGACATCGACGGCAACCCCGACGTGCTGCACACCACGCCCGCCGAGCTGGGCGGCAAGAGCCTGGGCGAGGCCCTGCTGGCTCCCACTAAAATTTACGTTAAGCCGGTGCTCAAGGTGCTGGAGGAAGTGGATGTCAAGGGTATTTCCCACATCACCGGCGGCGGCTTCTACGAGAACATTCCCCGCAGCCTGAAGAAGGGCTGCTGCGCCCGCATCCACAAGGCGGACGTCCGCACCCCGGCACTGTTCCACCTGATGCAGAAGGAGGGCGGCATCTCCGAGCACGATATGTTCAACACCTTCAACATGGGCGTGGGCATGGTGCTCACCGTGCCCGCCGAGCAGGCCGACAAGGCGCTGGAGATCCTGCACGCCAACGGTGAGCCGGAGGCTTACCGTCTGGGCGTCATCGCAGAAGGCGAGGGTGTGGAGCTGTGCTGAACATTGCAGTGTTAGTTTCCGGCGGCGGCACCAACCTGCAGGCCCTGCTGGACAGTGAGGCCCGCGGCGAAAACCCCAACGGAAAGATCACCCTGGTGGTGGCCTCCAAGCCCGGCGTCTATGCGCTGGAACGTGCCGCAAAGGCCGGTGTGGAGAGCTGCGTGGTGCGCCGCAGGGACTACGACAACAGCGAAGAGTTTGACGCGGCCCTGCTGGGCACGCTGAAAGCACACAACATCGACCTTGTGGTGCTGGCAGGCTTTCTGTCGGTGCTGGGGCCCAGCGTCATCGCGGCCTATCCGCGCCGCATCCTCAACGTGCACCCGGCGCTCATCCCGTCCTTCTGCGGGCCGGGCATGTACGGCCTGCGCCCCCATGAAGCGGCCCTTGCGCGTGGCTGTAAGGTGACCGGTGCCACCGTCCACTTTGTGAATGAGGAGTGCGATGGCGGCCCCATCCTGCTGCAGAAGGCCGTGGACATCCTGCCCGGCGACACCCCGGAGGTGCTGCAGAAACGGGTCATGGAGCAGGCCGAGTGGAAGCTGCTGCCCAAGGCGGTCGCCATGGTGTGCAGCGGAGAGATCGAGTGAAAAAATAAACTGGCTCGCCCTCTCAGGCCGCTTCGCGTCCAGCTCTCCCAAAGGGAGAGCCCTTGGCAAAACCATGAACTTTGTGTGGATTGCCAAAGCCTCCCACTTTGGGGGAGGTGGCAGCGCGTCAGCGCTGACGGAGAGGGCGAGGTCGTTATCCGTAAAGGAGAACAACAATGGAAAAGATCGACCTGAACGAATATCTGGCCTCCAACGAATACCCCGGCCGCGGCATTGCGGTGGCAAAGGCCCCGGACGGCCGACAGATGTTCATCGGCTACTTTATCATGGGCCGCAGCGAGAACAGCCGCAACCGTGTGTTCGACCCTGTGCCGGAGCGCGGCGGCATCTGCACCATGGCAGCGGACCCCGCCAAGCTGGAGGACCCCAGCCTGATCATCTATAACCCGGTGTTGACGCTGGGCCGTACCCACATCGTGACCAACGGTGACCAGACCGATACCATCTATGACCTGATGAGCCAGGGCAAGAGCTTTGCCGATGCACTGCGCACCCGCACCTTTGAACCGGACGACCCCAACTACACCCCCCGCATCTCTGCGGTGGTGTATGCGGACGGCAGCTACCAGATGAGCATCCTCAAGTCTGCCGACGGCAACGGCGACAGCGTGCAGCGCTATTTCTTTGATTACCCCCAGCCCGTTGCAGGCGAGGGCCACTTCATCAGCACCTACAAGCACAACGGCAACCCCATCCCCAGCTTTGAAGGTGAGCCTTTGCGCTTTGCCTGCCCCCGCACCATCGGTGATTTTGCCCACGATATGTGGAGCAGCCTGAACGTGGACAACAAGGTGAGCCTGTTTGCCCGGGTCATCGACCTGGACACCGGCGAGAGCGGCGATATGATCTTTAATAAATATGATCCGGTGTGCAGCGACCTTGACGACCCCGAGGAGCCGGAGCTGCTGCCCGAGGAGCTGGAACTGCTCAAAAAGCTTGACGCCGAGGAAGAATAAGAGTAAACCTTAGGATATAAGGAGGATGCACCAATGAATGAACTCGCACTGAAGTACGGCTGCAACCCCAACCAGAAGCCCAGCCGCATTTATATGGAAGATGGCTCCGACCTGCCTGTTACCGTGCTGAACGGCAAGCCCGGCTACATCAACTTTCTGGATGCCCTCAACTCCATCCAGCTGGTCAAGGAACTGAAAACCGCCTGCGGTCTGCCCGCAGCGGCTTCCTTCAAGCACGTTTCCCCGGCGGGCGCAGCACTGGGTCTGCCCCTGACCGAGGTGGAGCGCCGGATGTACCACATTGCCCCGGAGACCGAGCTCTCCCCGCTGGCTTGCGCCTACGCCCGCGCCCGCGGCGCAGACCGGATGTCCTCCTTCGGCGACTGGATCGCCCTGTCTGACATCTGCGATGTGCCCACCGCAAAGCTGATCCAGCACGAAGTCTCTGACGGTATCATCGCCCCGGGCTACGAGCCGGAGGCACTGGCTATCCTGTCCGGCAAAAAGAAGGGCAACTACAATGTGGTCGCCATCGACCCCGCCTATAAGCCCGCGCCCATCGAGCATAAGCAGGTGTACGGCATCACTTTCGAGCAGGGCCGCAACGAGCTGGTCATCAACGCAGACACCATGCTGAACAACTGGGTCACCGAGAACAAGGATGTGACCGAGGAGCAGAAGCGCGACCTCATTATTGCCCTCATCACCCTGAAGTACACCCAGTCCAACAGCGTGTGCTACACCTATAATGGTCAGACCATCGGCGTGGGTGCCGGCCAGCAGAGCCGCATCCACTGCACCCGTCTGGCAGGCCAGAAGGCCGACAACTGGCAGCTGCGCCACATGGACAAGGTGCTGAACCTGCCCTTCCGTGACGATGTGGCAAAGCCCAACCGCGACAACGCCATTGATGTTTACATCGGCGATACCCCGGAGGATGTCATCGGCGATGACGTCTGGGCCGAGACCTTCACCCGCCAGCCCGAGCCGCTGACCGCCGAGGAAAAGAAGGCCTACCTCAGCAAGGTGACCGGTGTTTGCCTTGGTTCGGACGCTTTCTTCCCCTTCGGTGACAATATCGAGCGCGCCCGCCGCTCCGGCGTGACTGCCATCGTGCAGCCCGGCGGTTCCATCCGCGACCAGCAGGTCATCGACACCTGCAACAAGTACGGCATCGCCATGGCCTTCTGCGGCCTGCGGCTGTTCCATCACTGATTTTCCTCTGCACAGGAGCAACGCAGCAAAAGCCTTCCCCCGGACGGGAAAGACTCTCCCCGGCCGGGGAGAGATGTCGCGGTAGCGACAGAGCGGGGAACGGGTGGCGCGTAAGCTGCCCCTCATCAGTCTGCTGCGCAGACAGCTTCCCCCAGAGGGGGAAGCCTTCAGAGGATGCCCGCATACGCGGGCAGATCAAAAACGGGAAGGTGAATGATATGGCTGAAAAAATTTTGGTAGTGGGCGGCGGCGGCCGCGAGCACGCCATCATCAAGGCACTGAAAAAGAGCCCCGACTGCGGCGAGATCTGGTGCGCACCGGGCAACGGCGGCATCAGCTATGACGCCAAGTGCAAAAACATCAAGGCCACCGATGTGGATACCATGGTGGGCTTTGCAGTGGAAGAAAAGTTCGATTACGTTGTGGTGGCGCAGGACGACCCCCTTGCACTGGGCATGGTGGATGCGCTGGCAAAGGCAGGCATCCCCGCCTTTGGCCCGGACAAGGCCGCTGCCCGCATCGAGGCTTCCAAGGTATTCTCCAAGGATCTGATGAAGAAATACGGCATCCCCACCGCAAAGTACGAGACCTTCGATGACCCCGCAAAGGTCATGGATTACATCCGCGCCGAGGGTAAGTACCCGGTGGTCATCAAGGCGGACGGCCTTGCACTGGGCAAGGGCGTGCTCATCTGCGAAAACGAGCAGGAGGCTGCCGACGGCGTCAAGGAGATCATGCTGGACAAAAAGTTCGGCGCATCCGGCAACCATGTGGTGGTAGAGGAGTTCCTCACCGGGCCGGAGGTCAGCGTGCTGAGCTTTACGGACGGCAAGGTGGTCAAGCCCATGGTCTCCAGCATGGACCATAAGCGCGCCAACGACCACGACACCGGCCTGAACACCGGTGGCATGGGCACCATTGCTCCCAACCCCTACTACACCCCGGAGGTGGCTGCGGAGTGCATGGAAAAGATCTTCCTGCCTACCATCCGCGCCATGAACGCCGAGGGCTGCCCCTTCAAGGGCTGTTTGTACTTCGGTCTCATGCTCACCCCGGACGGCCCCAAGGTCATCGAGTATAACTGCCGCTTCGGCGACCCCGAAACGCAGGTGGTGCTGCCGTTGCTGGAAAGCGACCTGCTGCACATCATGCAGGCCTGCACCGACGGCACGCTGGCACAGCAGGAGGTCAAGTTCTCCGATGGTGCTGCGGCCTGTGTGATTCTGGCCTCCGGCGGCTACCCTGTGGCCTATGAGAAGGGCAAGCCCATCTCCGGCCTTGTGGACGGTCAGCTGCCCGACGAGGAGAACGTGACGGTGTACCACTCCGGCACTGCCATCACCGAGGACGGCCAGCTTGTGACCAACGGCGGTCGCGTGCTGGGCGTTACCGCCACCGGCCCGCGCCTGACCAACGCCCTGAGCCACGCCTACGAAGCAGCCGAAAAGATCAGCTTTGAAAAGCTGCACAAGCGCAGCGATATCGGCCTGCGTGCCCTGAAAGCGCTGGCAGAGAAGCAGTAATTAGGAAAAGCACCCTCATCAGTCGCCGCAGGCGAGCTGGATGAGGGCGCGCCTTCAGAAGAATTGAATCATAAGGGGGAACCTACCCAATGGTCTATCGTATTTATGTGGAAAAAAAGCCCGGCTTTGATGTCGAGGCCAACGGTCTGAAAAATGAACTCACCAGCCTGCTGGGCATCAAGGACCTGACCGGTCTGCGCCTGCTGAACCGCTACGATGTGGAAGGCATCGACGAGGCACTGTTCAACCAGTGCGTCAGCACCGTGTTCAGCGAGCCGCCGGTGGATAACACCTACGCCGAGCTGCCCGCTGCCGAGGGCGTGTCTTTTGCCGTGGAGTATCTGCCCGGCCAGTTCGACCAGCGCGCAGCTTCTGCTGCCGAGTGCATCCAGCTCATCAGTCAGGGTGAGCGCCCGCTGGTGCGCTCTGCCCGTGTCTACCTGCTGGAGGGCGCTCTGACCCCCGAGCAGGTGGCCGAGATCAAAAAGTATGTCATCAACCCTGTGGAAGCCCGCGAGGCTTCTCTGGAGACCAAAGAGACCCTGAAGATGGATTACCCCGTGCCCGCTGCCGTGGCAGTGCTGGAGGGCTTCAACCAGCTGGATGAGGCTGGTCTTGCCAAGTTCATTGAGGAAAAGGGTCTGGCCATGGATCTGGGGGACATCAAGTTCTGCCAGGAGTACTTCCGCACCGAGCAGCGCGACCCCACCATCACCGAGATCAAGATGATCGACACCTACTGGTCCGATCACTGCCGCCACACCACCTTCGGCACCATTCTGGACGATGTGCAGATCGATGACGCTGTGGTGCAGGAGGCCTTTGACCGCTACATGGCGATGCGCACCGAGCTGGGCCGCGAGAACAAGCCCCGCTGCATGATGGACCTTGCCACCATTGGTGCCAAGGAGCTGAAGAAGCAGGGTATCCTGAAGAATCTGGACGAGTCTGAGGAGATCAACGCCTGCACCGTCAAGATCAAGTGTGACGTCAACGGCAAGGATGAGGACTGGCTGTTCCTGTTCAAGAACGAGACTCACAACCACCCCACCGAGATCGAGCCCTTCGGCGGTGCTGCCACCTGTATCGGCGGTGCTATCCGCGACCCGCTGTCCGGCCGCAGCTACGTCTATCAGGCTATGCGTGTCACCGGCGCAGGCGACCCGCTCAAGCCGGTCAGCGAGACCATGCCCGGCAAGCTGCCCCAGCGCAAGCTGGTCACCACCGCAGCCGCCGGTTACTCCTCCTACGGCAACCAGATCGGTCTGGCTACCGGTCAGGTGGACGAGATCTACCACCCCGGCTATGTGGCAAAGCGCATGGAGATCGGCGCTGTTGTGGGCGCTACCCCTGCTTCCCACGTCCGCCGCGAGTGCCCCGCTCCCGGCGATGTGATCGTGCTGCTGGGCGGCCGCACCGGCCGTGACGGCATCGGCGGTGCTACCGGTTCCTCCAAGGCGCACAAGCTGGACAGCCTTGAGCACTGCGGTGCGGAGGTGCAGAAGGGCAATGCGCCCATCGAGCGCAAGCTGCAGCGCCTGTTCCGCCGCGAGGACGCCTGCAAGATGATCAAGCGCTGCAACGACTTCGGCGCCGGCGGCGTCTCTGTCGCCATCGGCGAGCTGGCCGACGGCCTGCACGTCAACCTCAACGCCGTGCCCAAGAAGTACGAGGGCCTCGACGGCACCGAGCTCGCCATCTCCGAGTCTCAGGAGCGCATGGCCGTGGCTCTGGCCCCCGAGGACGTCGAGGAGTTCCTCGGCTACGCCCGCGAGGAGAACCTCGAGGCCACGCCCGTCGCCACCGTCACCGAGGACCCGCGCCTGGTGATGGACTGGAACGGCAAGACCATCGTCGACGTGAGCCGCGAGTTTTTGGCGTCGAACGGTGCCCCGAAGCATCAGGACGTTCATATCGAGGCAGGCAGCTCCTATGAGCGCACTTGGGCGGGCGACACGTTCGCCGAGCGCATGGAATCGCTCGTGAGCGACTTGAACGTCTGCTCCAACAAGGGTCTCTCCGAGCGCTTCGATTCCACGATCGGCGCGGCTACCGTGCTCATGCCGTTCGGTGGAAAATACCAGCTCACGCCCGCGCTCGCCATGGTGGCGAAGCTGCCGGTCGACGGCGAGACCACGACGTGCTCCGGCATGGCGTGGGGCTTCAACCCCTATCTCACCGAGAAGAATCAGTTCGTCGGCTCCTATATCGCCGTCGTCGAGAGCGTTTCGCGCCTGGTTGCCACGGGCTTCAAGCGCGAGGACATGTACCTTACGTTCCAGGAATACTTCGAGCGTCTGCGCAATGAGCCTGCTCGCTGGGGCAAGCCCGCGGCTGCCGTTCTCGGTGCGCTTCAGGCGCAGCTCGATCTGGGGCTGGGCTCGATCGGAGGAAAAGACTCCATGTCGGGCTCGTTCGAGGACCTCGATGTTCCTCCGACGCTTGTGTCCTTCGCCACTGCGGTCGGCAAGGTCGATCGCGTGACGAGTCCTGAGTTCAAGGGCGCTGGCCACAGGGTCGCGCTCATCGCTCCGCGCTGCTATGACGCCGATGATGTGGCGCCTGCTGCCGAGGACGAGCTTGCGGCGATCGCCGCGGTCGAGGGTCTTATCGGCGAAGGAGCGGCCCTTGCCGTGTCGACGCCCGGTTACGGTTGCGCGGCGGAGTCGCTGTTCAAGATGTGCGTCGGCAACGGGATCGGTGTGGCGCTCGAAGACGCCGACGCCGATGCGCTCTTCACCCCCTCATACGGCAGCTTCATCGTCGAGCTGGCCGACGACGCGGTGCTTCCCGAGGCGACCGAGTGCCTCGATGTCGCCCTTCTCGGCATGACGACCGAGGACTACGTGCTCTCGGTTGCGGGAGAGGGCGTCGATTTGGCTCGCTTGCAGGATGTGTGGGAAGGCGCGCTCGAGTCGGTGTTCCCGTATCGCAGCGCTGCTGCCCAATCGGAATCCAGCGCCACCGACGTTGCGCCCATCACCTGCGACGACAAGCTGCCGCTCACGTATAGCGGTTCGATCGCGAAGCCGCGCGTCATCATCCCCGTGTTCCCGGGGACGAACTGCGAGTACGACACGGCGCACGCGTTCGAGCGTGCCGGCGCCCTGCCGACCACGCTCATCGTGAACAACTTGACGCCCGATGCGGTCGCCGAGAGCATCGCCGCCCTCGCTGCCGCCATCCGCGAAAGCCAGATCGTCATGATTCCAGGCGGCTTCTCCGGTGGTGACGAGCCTGACGGCTCGGCGAAGTTCATCACGGCGTTCTTCCGTGCTCCCGAGGTGACCGAGGCGGTGCGCGATCTTCTTCAGAACCGCGACGGCCTCATGCTCGGCATCTGCAATGGATTCCAAGCGCTCGTCAAGCTCGGCCTTGTGCCTTACGGCGACATCGTACCCATGGCCGATGAATGCCCGACGCTTACCTTCAACACGATCGGCCGTCATCAAAGCCGCCTCGTCCGCACGCGCGTGGCGTCGTCGCTTTCCCCGTGGCTTTCCGAGTGCAAGGTGGGGGACACTCACACCGTTGCTATCAGCCATGGTGAGGGCCGCTTTGTGGCAAGCCCCGAGCTGATCGAGAAGCTCATCGCGAACGGCCAGGTAGCGACGCAGTACGTCGATGCGGAGGGCAAGCCGTCGATGGACCTTTCGGTCAATCCCAACGGCAGCGTGCTGTCCATCGAGGGCATCACGAGTCCCGATGGTCGTGTGCTCGGCAAGATGGGCCACACCGAGCGTTCGGGTGCTGGGCTCTATCGCAATATCCCGGACTTCACGTATCAGCCGCTCATCGAAGGCGGTGTGGAGTACTTCAAGTAAGTGGCGGGCGGCGACCGATTCCAGCATGGTCGCCACTCTCCGATGGAATATGTTGAAGCGCGGGCAATCGGAGCCCGCGCTTCATTTACGTTACAATGCAAATCGCAATCAAGCTAAACGAAGGAAAAGGTGGGCGCAATGGCAATGCAGGCTGCTGAAGGCACGAGGGACTTTCTACCTGACGAGGCGGCGTTTTGGCTGCATTTTAAGGAGACGGCGTTCTCCGTTTTCGCCCGTTACGGGTATGTGCCCATCGAGACACCGATATTCGAGCAGACCGACCTGTTCGTCCGCGGCATCGGCGAAGCGACCGACGTTGTGTCCAAGGAGATGTTCACCGCCGTGTCGGGCGAGAACCTGAAACGCCTCATCGACGGCGGTACCATCAAGAGCAAAAGCCGCCTGTCGCTTCGTCCCGAGGGCACGGCCGGCGTCGTGCGCGCGGTGGCCCAACATGACCTCGTTCCCCAGGGTGGCGCGCCTGCGAAATTGATGTATGCGGGCCCCATGTTCCGCGCGGAGCGTCCGCAAAAGGGACGTCAGCGCCAGTTTAACCAGGTGGGCGTGGAGTGCCTGGGCGCCGAGGAGCCGACGATCGACGCCGAGGCCATCATCATGCTCATGCGCTTCTACGAGACAATCGGTATCCCGCGCGAATCGATGCGCCTGCTCATCAACTCGATGGGGTGCGAGAAGTGCCGTCCCGTCTATCGAGAGCTCGTCCGCTCCTATATGAACGAGCATGCCGATGAGCTGTGCGAGACGTGCATGACGCGCGCCGAAATCAACCCGCTGCGCGCGTTCGATTGCAAGAACGAGGGCTGCGCTCACGTAATGGAGAGCGCTCCGAAGATTTCGGACCATCTCTGCCCGGACTGCCGTGAACATTACGAAGCGGTGAAGGCCTATCTTGATGCTGCCGGCGTCGCCTACGAGGAGGACTATAAGCTCGTGCGCGGCTTGGACTATTACACGCGCACCGTGTTCGAGGTCCAGGTGGACAATGGCATGGGAAGTCAGAACGCGATCGGCGGTGGCGGTCGCTACGACAAGCTCGTCGAGGAAGTGGGCGGACGCCCGACGCCGGGCCTTGGGTTCGCGCTTGGATATGAGCGCTGCGCGCTTGCGCTGCAGGCAGCGGGTGTGCAGTTCCCGCGTGCCCAGCATTGCGACCTGTTTGTCGCCTGCGTCGACGATTCGGTGCACGCTGAGGCATTCTCGCTCGTGCAGGCTTTTCGTGATGCGGGGCAGTCTGCCGACATGGATCATCAGAAGCGCAGCCTGAAAAGTCAGTTCAAGCTTGCCGACAAACTGAACGCATCGATGGTCGCCATCCTCGGCCCCGATGAGCTCTCCGAGGGCAAGGTGAAGGTGCGCAATATGACGTCGCACGCGGAGCGTCTGGTCGACCTTGCTGCGGTGAAGGCAATCCTTGCGAAGTTCTCCAGCGAGGGCGCCGTCCTCACGCCGGAGCAGATGGGCGAAGCGCTCACTGAGGTTGAGTAGCGCTAAGAAGGAAGAGAACTGTGGGGCGAATGCCGTAGGCGATCGTCTCATCCATTCAAGAGGCCGGGTGCTCGAGAAGCGCTCGGCCTCTTCTTATAGCAAGGGTGTCACTATGAAGCGGGAAATATCTCTGCGTGGCAGAAAGCTACTATATATAGTGACGCGCCGACCCCTTCGGTGGATTTCGCTTCGAATGATTCTGCCCGACAGTTGCTCGGAGTGCCTAGGGACCGGGCTCGCTTGGTTAGTTGGACTCAGGAACATTTGGTCGGCTCCCGCCCTTGCGCATCGAGATGCCCCACACCGCCTCCCAGCGCCCTTCCTGGGCTTATGGAGGGAATGTGTGCGAGGCACGAAGGGCAATAGAAGTGTATCGTCCCAGGTCGTACGGCGAAAACGGCCCATGAGGCGCCCCTTCCCGGGAAAAAGGCGGGAAAGCCCCTTGACCGCGGGAGGGGGTGCGCGTAATATATCTCCTTGCGCCGCGGACGGAAGGAAGCGGCGGGGCGGGGCGCTAGACGCCCCGGGAACCTTGAAAACCGGATACCGCGGCCCGAGAGGGCCGACAACCAGGACAGACTATAGGACAGGTTCTTGATAACTGAGTGGAGTGTTACATCACTCCCGTCGAGTTCCTTGTCCCAAGGGATCCGAGTTAAACGACATGGCGCTCACCGGCCGGGACGGCTCGAAGCGAAGAATTTCGCCAGGCACGACGTGCCTGGAGGCATTTGAACGGAGAGTTCGATCCTGGCTCAGGATGAACGCTGGCGGCGCGCCTAACAC
>OLPG01002739.1_pt1 | contig 11919 bp, 10 predicted proteins | sample 1672311 | NCBI WGS metagenome assembly OLPG01 (sample SAMEA3136670, study PRJEB25190) | human gut metagenome | biome: human gut; feature: human-associated habitat; material: faeces | place: Austria | collected 2013
TGTCAAAGACCTTGCAGAGTATGATCTGTTGGCTTTTTATTCAGAAGACAGGGACCGGGTGCCGGCGCCTGGAGAGATTATGATTATTCACGGCAGTCTTCATAAGGGCATACAGTATCCGATGATCAAATTTGCCATTATCGCAGAATCAGATATGTTTGGTGAAGATAAGAAGAAGCGGAGAAAACGCCGACAGCCTGCATCGGAGGGAGAGCGCATCAGAAGCTTCAAAGAACTGTCTGTTGGGGACTATGTTGTTCATGAAGGACATGGCGTCGGTATTTACCGGGGCATAGAAAATGTAGAAGTTGACGGTGTGGCCAAGGATTATATCAAGATAGAATACGGCGGTGGCGGAAGCCTGTATATTTTGGCGACAAATCTGGACATGATCCAGAAATATGCGGATAAAGATACCAAACAAGTGAAGGTCAATAAAATGAGCGGACCGGAGTGGACCCGTACCAAGACGAAGGTAAAAGGGGCGGTCAGAGAGCTGGCTATGGATCTGGTAAAGCTGTATGCTGCCCGTCAGGAGTCAGAAGGATATGTCTGTGGCCCGGACACTGTGTGGCAGCGGGAGTTTGAAGAAATGTTTCCGTATGAGGAGACGCAGGATCAGCTGGATGCCATAGAAGCAACAAAACGTGATATGGAAAGTACAAAGATCATGGATCGACTTGTCTGCGGTGATGTGGGCTTTGGCAAGACAGAAATTGCCATTCGTGCAGCTTTCAAAATGGTGCAGGAGGGACGGCAATGCGCAGTGCTGGTGCCGACAACGATTCTGGCTCAGCAGCACTACAATACTTTTTGCCAGCGTATGAAGGAATATCCAGTGAATATTGGACTTCTTTCGAGATTCAGAACAAAGGCTGAACAGAAGAAAACACTGGAAGATCTCAAAGCCGGACGGGTGGATATTGTTATTGGCACACATCGTCTTCTGTCGAAAGATGTAGAGTTTAAGAACCTTGGTCTGCTGGTGGTAGATGAGGAGCAGCGATTTGGTGTTACCCACAAGGAGAAGATCAAGAAAATCAAAGAGAATGTGGATGTATTGACATTGACGGCCACTCCGATTCCGCGAACGATGCATATGAGCCTGATCGGTATTCGGGATATGAGTCTGCTGGAGGAAGCACCGGTGGATCGTCAGCCGATTCAGACTTATGTGATGGAATATAATGAGGAATTGATCCGGGAGGCTATCATGAGAGAACTGGCCAGAGGCGGTCAGGTGTACTATGTGTATAACAGAGTCAATGGTATTGATGAAATCGCTGCGGGATTGTCAGAACTTGTGCCGGATGCTTCAGTGGCCTATGCCCATGGACAAATGAGTGAGCGTGAGCTGGAGAAAATTATGTATCAGTTTATTAACGGGGAGATCGATGTGCTTGTCTCAACCACGATTATTGAGACAGGGCTTGATATTTCCAATGTCAATACAATGATCATTCACGATGCGGATAAACTTGGACTTTCACAGCTTTATCAGCTGAGAGGGCGTGTCGGACGATCCAACAGGACATCCTATGCTTTCCTCATGTACAAACGTGACAAAATGCTGAAGGAAGTGGCAGAGAAGCGTTTATCGGCAATCAGAGAATTTACGGAATTGGGATCGGGATACCGGATCGCAATGAGGGATCTGGAGATCAGAGGTGCAGGTAATCTGCTTGGTGAACGGCAGAGTGGACATATGGAGGCTGTAGGATATGATCTGTACTGCAAGATGCTTAACCAGGCTGTGATGGAGGCGAAGGGCGAAAAGATTCAGGAAGACTTCGAGACATCTGTTGATATTGATATTGATGCCTTTATCCCATCTGCCTACATTAAAAATGAATTTCAGAAGCTGGATATGTATAAGCGAATTGCGTCGATACAGAATGCGGATGAATATGGTGAGATGTTGGATGAGCTGATCGATCGTTTCGGGGAATTGCCGAAGCCGGCGGCCAATCTGCTTCTTGTGGCGCTGATCCGTGCAGAGGCCCATGCAGCCGGTGTTGTTCAGTTGGTGCATAAGGGAAAAGAGACCAGGATCTATATGCATGAGCGTGCAGACGTGGACGTTGCGGCTATTCCGGATTTTCTGGCTGAGTACGGCAGAAGAATCCAGTTTAAGGCAACAGCAAAGAATCCGTATTTCCTTGTAAATATGAATGGTTTCAAAGGTCAGGGGCTGCTTTTGGAAGAAAAATCATTGGTAGAGAATATGCTGAGAATTCTCTGCCATAAAGAGCTTAATTAGAAAAGCTATTGATTCAGAGCCCTGAATGGTGTAAAATAAATCATTGTGGAATACCAAGTTTTAGATAAGGAGAAGGACAGAATGGCTAGAAAGAAAAAGAATGATTTCTGGGATGATGTAGAAGATTTGAATACTGTTTCAGATAATGATCAGACCGGAGATGATGATACAGCAGAAGTTGCTGTGGATGAAGAATGGTCAGCTGTAAAGAGCCTTCCGCTGAAGGTGATCATGCGTTTTCTGCTGATGGTATCGTGTCTGGTGGCACTTGTGTCAGCCTATATCGCTTATGAATATGTGAATGATCGTTATGCCGGCGGCAGCTACAGCACAGATTTCTTTGACAGTGCAAGTTTTGCAGATGAATATAACAAGAGTATGGATCAGCTTTTGCAACTGGTACAGGCAATGGAGGCAGATCCTTCTGTGACCCAGGCAGGCAATGAAGAACTGCTGACAACGCTTGTTGAGAATTATATGGGCAAGGATACGAACTTCTCATTTATGATTCTGGACAGTGACAAGTATCGTATTGCTGCCAGCGGTGACGATGCGAAGGATCGTATTGAAGGAAGCAATCACTATGTGGCTATTTCCAATGCGGATGGCCAGACCAGCATTCAGAGCCCGATTGCAGGCAAGCTTCTGAACAAGGATGCATGGACGAAGGTCCTTTCGGAGACCAGCAATAAGTATATTATATATTCAGCTGTCGATAATACCCTGGCACAGCCGGATTCATTTTACAAGGCAGAGCTGTCATTCGAGAAAATGGGTGAATATTTTGGTGCTGCAAGATTTGTTGGCATCATAGCAGCCGTCATTTTTGTCATTTGTCTCATTTTCTGTATTATGTCAACAGGTATGAAGCGTGGCTACGACGGTGTTTGTCTGACATGGTGGGACAGAGTTTTTACAGAGATTGCACTGGTGGTGATGATTGCAGTGGCAATTGCCCTGGGTATTGGTGTTCGCAAGCTGATGAAGATGGATGGGGATCTGTATCATTATGGTGCAGCAGCACTGGCAATTGTGACTTATGGATGGGTGATCCGTTCCTATTTCAGTATTGTCAGACGTATCAAAGCCGGACGTCTTCTCAGATGTTCCATTATCGGAACGATTGTGGGCGGTATCAGCCGCGGTATTGGCAAGTTGCCGTCTCCATTGAATGTGATTGTTGGTGTAGTGATCCTGGTTGTTATTAACGGTGGATTGATTTATGGTGTTATCTTCATGCGTCAGTATACAGTTAAGGGTATTCCGGTTATGTTTATTGCAGCGCCTGTTATCTTTATCATAGAATTGCTTGCATTGCTTGTACATAGTGGCGGCAGTGATGATGAAGATGACGAAGTCGAGGAAGAGACAGAACAGGAACCGGTTGATGAAGAAGATGATGTCAGAATTGCAGCAGCACCTGGAAGAAAGAATACACAGGTTCAGGAGACTGAGCGTGAGCAGAATACATCGGCGAATGATGAACCGATGGATTGGGAAGCAATGGATCTTGGCAAGGCAATTGCGGAAGCAGAGCGCAGCCAGACCCAGAAGAGACAGAATACATCTGCAGATATTCTCAGTGAGCAGACGGTACTGAATGTGCAGGATGACATGACCGAAGGGATGACTGGCTATGTGGCATCTAATGTTGTGGATGTAACAGACGGAAAGACAGAAGTCCTTTCTGTTGAGGATGTAGAGAAAGCTATCAGAGAATCAGGACTGACACCTGAGATTCAGCCGCGTCCAGAGGCACAGCCGGTTCAGACAGCACAGACGGTAAGACCTGCTGAAGAAACAGTTGTGAATATGGCACCTGTGAAACCGGTGAAAGAACAGCCGACAGCAAAACAGCCAATTATGGAAGCAGCAGATGACGGCAGAGTGAATTTTGTACAGCTCAACAAGGATGTCCGTAAGGAATTTAGATCAGCATTGAAGATCAGAGGTGTGGGTGTTACAGTACGTGCACCTGAGAAACCGGTGATTATCGATATTGACCGCAATAGCCTGAAGATGATCATTACAGATATCTTTACACAGATTGAGCGTTTCTCAGCAGACAATGAGCGTGCATACGTGGAAGTTTATCGTCAGGACGGCAAGGTGGTTTACATTGTGAAGATTACCGTTGCTCCGGATAAGACGGAAGAAGCGGTCAAGGCCGCTACCGGTGACAACAGTTTTGACAATGCAAGAAAGATTGTTGAAGCCAATGCAGGACGTTTCGTTGTTACCCTTGACAATGGCGTACTGAAAGTCGGCATGATGATTGACGCTGCTGAATAAGCAGCAGAACAGACATATGGAATTTTAATAAAAATGGGATTCGCAAAGAGCCATTCGATACAGAAAAGCTCTTTGCGGATCCCATTTTTATGATTCATGGATGATAGTTGATTTTAATCCTCTTCAATTACCTGTATCTCCAGATAATCAAAGTCGATACTGTCAATGAAATTATCCTGTGTAAATCTTGTTTTGCTGTGACGTTTGAAGTCACGGATATTTATATCGAGCCAGATGGGTTCGGAAAGGTCAAAGGTCTGGCAAATTTCTGTAACAGCCTGAAATATTTTGGTTGTTCGGGATTCTTCGGAATCGTTGCAGACGACCAGATCATTGGTCATACGATTGTGAAGAAATGTTTTTCCCCATAAACGGAACATAAATACGCACCTCCTGTATGAACATCATAACGATAACCTGTGTGGATGTCAATTGAAAACTGTAATTTCACACCGCCAGTTTTTGGATTGCTGTGGATTTTCGCGGCTGTTTATGGTATGATTATCATCGGGAAATTTCGACATTTCACAAAGGAGTACGAAATGGAAAGATATATATATATAAATTACGCATATGAAGATTATGAGTATGTGCAGAAAATTATTGAAGATATTGAGAAGACAGGTGTGAAAGTTTATCACGGCAACGGAAGCGAGGAAAGGGTGGCAGGCAGTTTGTGTGTCCTTCATTTCTGGACACCGGCGGCACACACTTCCAAGAGTTATCGGAAAATTATGAATTACACGCTGAAGCATGAACTGGATACGATGCTTTTCCATCTGGATGGGGCACAGATGGCCTCAGAGGTGGATGTTCAGCTGGATGTGCTGCATGCATTGTTTAAGTACAAGTATCAGATGCTGAGCCTGAAAGCAGCAGATGCTGAAACAAAGGCGGCGGTAATTAAGAATGAATCAAAGAATACACTATAACAACAGCAGCAAAGGGAGAAAATACAGCGGTTGTTGAAATAAAAACTGTTGAATCCAAGCCGGAAGTTGTAGAGGCCAAATCTGTAGATGAACTGAAAAAAGCAATGGCTTCTTCGGAACCGAAAGTTATTAAATTCAATGCAGATTCGGCGACAGAATCAAAGGCTGCAGAAAAAGAACCGGAAATAGTAAACGAAAAGATTGCCGAAGAACAGCCAGATCAGTCTCAGCAGAGTGAACCGGCTAAAGCAGTCGAAGAATTGACCACAAGAGATGCTTTATTTGCTGAGGGTATGCGGATCCTTGAGAATGGCACTACAAGAGAAGACGGCGTTAAAGCATTTAAGTGCCTGAGACAGGCGGCCAGCCAGGGGCATACGGAAGCCCAGTATCAATTGAGTGTCTGCTATGACAGGGGCATTGGTGTCAGAAGAAATATCACAGAGGCGGCCAAGTGGTGTCAGATGGCAGCATTCGGCGGTCATGCCAAGGCGCAGAGTGAGATTGGTTACTGTTATGAATACGGACAGGGGGTTGTCCGTAATATCAAAGAGGCTGTCAGCTGGTATGAGATGGCTTCTGCCCAGGGGAATATTGAGGCCAAGAATAACCTGGCATTCTGCTATCAGAAGGGCAGAGGCGTACATAAGAATGTCAAAGAGGCCATTCGACTCTATGGAGAAGCCGCAGCGGGCGGTCATGCCAGTGCACAGTACAATCTGGGTTACTGTTACTGGTATGGCGAAGGTGTGAAGACAGACAAGAACAGAGCCATTGAACTGTTTAAACAGTCTGCGGATAACGGCAATGCCAAGGCTGCTCAGATGCTGAAGATACTCAGTCAGCATTTATTTATGAAGTAAGCTGACTGGCAGGAAATAGCTCAATGAACATTATCATCAGTCTTTTTGAGAGCATCATAGATGGGGCGATTGACTGGATAATCAATCAATGTGAGAAAGAGTTTAGGAACAGGAGGAAGAACAATGGATCATACAAAAATGCCAATGAATGAAGTGTTGACACCGGATGAAAAACTGGTGGCGGATTTTATAAAGACAAGAACAAAGAAAGTACTGGACGATATCCAGAGGCTTTCAAAAGAGCAGAATGCTGATATATCAGAATGGGCAGAGAGTTTTGCCTATCTGGCAAGAACTTACGGCAGAGATTCCGATGAAACTTTCAAGTGGTTCAAATACTATTTCAGAGAGGGCATGATTCCGGCCAACGTGGCACTGCCACTGGTTGTGCAGGTATATCTTGACAGCAGTGTAGACGGCGGTTTCGTCAATACATTTGCCAAGGCATTCAAACAGGAACCGGAAGATGTCAGAAATCAGAGAATCGAAGACATGAAACAGGAACTGGCTGAATATATTGATAGTGACGGCAATCTGACTGTTTACCGCGGCAGCTTTGAGCGCCCATTTGGCAGAGAAGACGACGCCAGCAGAGTTATTGAGAAAGGATTTGCTTTCAGCCTGGACAGGGAAGTGGCGAAAAACTATGCCACTTGCTGGTTCCCTGAAACAGCGAAGATTTATGAAGTGAAGGCACCGCTTTCAGATGTGGCATGGTACAGCAATTATGATGAGGAAAAGACTGTCATCCTGTTGCCTCAGAATAAGGGCGGACATTGGACGGTGGCATCTGAGGAAGTTGTTCCGTCATCCGAATACGGTTCGGACTCTGAAAAAGCAGTTGCCGTACAGGCTTATGCTTCTACTTTTAAGAGAAAGTAAAGAAACGGACAGATGATAGAAGCACTGACAGAAAGAAGCGCCGAAAATCGGCAAAGAGCATTCAGGATATGAAGTTTTTGAGAGATATTACGGAGTTTATTTTTCTTGAAGATCTGCCGAAAAAGGCAGATATCATCATCGTACCCGGCAATACATGGCCGCAGCCTGCAAGGAGGGCTGCGGCGCTGTATCAGGTGGGGATGGCACCTTATATTGTGGTGTCCGGCAGATACAGCAAAGGCCGGTCGGCTTTTGAGGGGCCATCCTGTGACAGGGAATGTTATAAGGGCCCTTATGCTGCAGAAGCGGATTTTCTGACAGATGTGCTGATGCAGGCAGGCGTGCCGGGAGAAGCCATTCTTCAGGAAAGAGAAGCCACATTTACTCTTGAAAATGCTGAATATATCAGGAAGATGCTGGAGGAAAAGCACCTTCCGATAAAAAGGGCCATTATCTGCTGCCAGGCTTTTCATGCCAGAAGATGCAGAATGTATTTTGAGTATGTATTTCAGGACAGGGAGATTGAATTCCTGATGTGCCCAGCGGTTACACAGGGCATCAGCCGTGATAACTGGGCGGAAAGCAAAAAGGGGCTGGAGACGGTTCTGGGAGAGCTGAGACGCTGCGGCGAACAGTTTTCCTGGATGTTGCAGTAGATAGCAGGAGGAGAAAGTGGACAATTATATTTTAATGAATGATATGGTGCAGGACCATGAGGCGCGTATGATGCATCTGAAGCGTTATTATCCTTTTTTCAGATTAATGGATACCGGATTGTCCCAGTACAGGGACGGAAGTTACGGACGCCTGGATATGTCATATATTGTCCTTGCCGTCCTGCGTTTTTTTATTGAGGCGAATCATTTTCAGGATCAGCCGGTATGCTATGAGGATTACAGGCAATTCATGGCCGGACTTTTGGTGAGAGATTTTGATTTTACCGAAGAAGAGGCCGATGATGAACTGTATCAATACATTTTTGATAAATTATGCAACGAGGGACGACCATTTGAACTGAACTATTATGACCCGGCCGCCCATCAGCAGAAAACACTGCGAGTGCGTCTGATTGAGAGTGAACTGAAAAATCAGCAGGTACTTTACAGAATTTCATCTGATGCGGTGGCTTTTTATCTTGATACGAAGGAAGTGCGGGAGGAAAGTCATATCAGTGTAGCCCAGCTGCTGCTTGAGAAAATGATCAAAGCTCAGAATTTCAAAGGTGGTCTGGAGGTCATCGGACGGATCAATATGGAAGTGGGACGCCTGATGGAGGAACGACATGAGATCCAGACACTTTTGAACCGCCATGTGACGGAGGGGCTTGCTGCACTGGAGAATTATCATGATCGTCTGATGAAGTGGTTTAGTGAGGAACAGCGCCTTTTTGCCTCGAATATGGCATTGTCTGCAAGGGCTGTGCAGAAAATGGAGACGGACAGAATCACCGGTGAGGCGGCGGAGGAAGTCTATCAGCTGGATACGGCGCTGAAAAATGCCATGAAGCGTCACGAAGAGCTGATGCATGCTTATATGCAGATGCAGAAGGCCGGAGATGAGGCGCTTGCAAAGGCGAAAAGGACACGTTTTCGTCCTTCCGTGGATTTTATGGATGTGGGACAGCGGATGATCGAGGCGGATAATCCGGAACTCCTGACATATCTGGTGCTGCCACTTTTTGCACCGAAGATAAAGAAGACATTTCCGATGTCCCGGGTGGACGACCTGCTGCTCTATAAGCCGGAGGAATCGGCGGCAGGTGAACTGGTGGAAAAGGGCCGGGAGCAAATGTATGTTTATGAAGATGAACTTGCAGAGGAGAGAATGAGGGACAATTTCAGTTATCTTCTGAGGGTACTTCTGGACAAGATTAAACAGAAAAAAGAAGTAACGCTGGCACAACTTAATGACCTTTATGCCATGAAATTCCCGGATCAGGTACTGGAAAACAGAGATTACTATGCGTTTCTTGTACACCTGAGCCAGAAAGAACATTATGATCTGGATATGATCAAGGATCATCCGGATACATTTCTTGAGGATACCATGGCGGATTTTCTGAAGACGAATCCGGGATATGAAGGACTGAAATTCAGGCTGATTTATCTGCCGGATGAAACAATCTCCATTCTGGAGCGGTTTGAAATGAGTAATATTCGATTTGAAAGGACGGAAGAATAATGGATCACAGAAATCTGGACAAAGCAATGGAGATATTTGCATGTCTGATTACAGGGGAGACAGTGGGCAGGGAAAACCACAGAGATCTCTATGAAGCCTACAGCAGTCAGGCGGAGGTTTATGACATTCTGGATGCGGTTTTAAAGAAATCCAATCTTCGTCTTTATGAATATCACAATACACTATATGTGACTGCCGGAGATGAGAACAGGGTTTTCGGCTACACTAACGACGAGCTGAAAAAAGCCATCGGGCTGCGTCTGAACAGAGAATTATTTCTGGCGTACCTCATTATTTATGACGTGATGACGCTGTTTTATGAGACCACCTCCGGGGAGGCAGCGCTGACCTATGTGAAGACAGATATGGTCATTGAAAGTACAACAGCTCTGCTTTCCGGTGTGATGGCGAGACTGGAAACGATTGTTCAGAATGATATTGAGGAAAACAGTTTCAGAACATTGGCATTATTGTGGGATGAGCTGCCTCTGATGGCTGAAAATGATGATATTTCCACATTAAAGGCTGCCAGAGGGTCCAAAACAGGTTTTGTCAAGCTGGTATTCAATTTTCTGATCACGCAGGCGCTTTTTGTGGAATCGGCGGGCAAATATTATATAACGGACAGAATGCGGGCGCTGGTCGAGAACTATTTTGACAGCTGCAAAGGACGGCTGTATGAAGTCATTGAACAGAGCAGGCGGGGCAATATGGAGAACACTGAGAGAAAACGGCAGGGGGATGTGAAGGGACCTGTGCAGGACCGAAACAGCAAGACAGAGGAGGATGAGGAAAATGCCGCATATTAACAGAGTGCGTGTCAATAATGTACGCTATAATTTCGGTACACAGTTTTATGATGATTTTATTATGCGCTTTGACTGTAAAAATGTGCTGTATGACCTGGCCAACGGCGGCGGCAAAAGTGTTCTTTTACTGCTTTTGCTCCAGAATCTGATTCCGAACTGTACGCTAGATGACAAGCAGCCGGTGGAAAAATTATTTCGCGGTGAAGGCGGCAGTACGGTCATCCATTCATTGATCGAATGGAAGCTGGACGATTATCTTGTCAAAGATGATTACAGATATATGAAACAGGCAATCACACAGGCTAAGAAGGCTTATAAACTCAATGAAGTGCCTATCGGCTGTGTGATTGTGTATGAAGGAAAGGTTATAGGAAGAGGCTACAACCGCCGTAACACTGATAAAACCTCTCTCGGCCATGCCGAGATTACTGCAATTAAGAAAGCCAGCCGCTACATGAACGACTGGCGGCTTGAGAACTGCACTTTATATGTTACGCTTGAACCATGTCAGATGTGTGCAGGTGCTATTGTTCAGGCAAGAATTCCAAGAGTTGTTATCGGTTCCATGAATCCCAAAGCCGGATGTGCCGGTTCTATACTTAATATCTTACAGATTCCCACATTCAATCACCAATGCGAAATCACTAAAGGTGTATGTGAAGAAGAATGTTCAGAAATGCTCACAACATTTTTCAAGGAACTGCGTAAAAGCAAGAAAAAGAATACTACTGTCACTACTGATGGAGAATAATTATGAAATTTGAATACACTTTTGAAGGCATGAAGCTTAAAGTACTTGATGAAACATTTGCAGGAAAAGTACTTGAATTTTACAGCTCTAACCGTGAGGAATTCGACAGATACGAAGCTGCCAAGCCAGATAATTTCTATACAACAGAATATATTGCAGCCACACTTAAAGCTGAATATGCTGCTTTACTAAAGGGTGAATTCGGCAGATTTTTCCTTTTTTCTGACGACTTACCAGGTGAAATTCTCGGCTCTGTATCTTTTTTTGGTGTTACAAGCATTAACCGTTCTTGCCGCATAGGATATAAGATTGATAAGAATTACCGCCAGTTAGGACTTGGAAGCCTTATGGTTAAACATATGCTTGAGATTCTTACACACGAAAAGGAGATGCACAGGATTGAAGCTTACATTCACCCTCAAAACATCTCCTCTATTAATCTTGTCAAATCTCTTGGCTTTATATCTGAAGGAACCGCCTACTCCTATGTAAAGCTTAACGGCTCATGGCAGGATCATTTAAGATTCGTCTATATCTCCTGATACCAGTATCCGAAATATGGATTGGCATAGTCACTCCTGTGACTCTTCTTAAAATTATTAAAGCCAAACATTGAAGCCATGTAACGTTCACGGTTGCAGTACATTCCCGGAACGCCAACGAAATATTTAGTATTATCAAGGTTATCGCGCACTCTTCCAAAAAGTATGTGTCTGAAATTATAATAGCCATGCAGCAGGAAGCTGTTTCCCGCGATATCAATTTCATTCTGGTTAAGACACTTTAACTTCTCTGGCGACACTTCTATACAATCATAGAAGTAATCATCGTCAAATGCATCTATATAATCAGCCCGCACAAAAAGCTTTTCAAAAGGATCCGTCTGCGTTGCATTGGCTCTGTGTGCTTTTTGCTGCAAATGTTGTGTTTCCGCAGGTATTTTAGCTGC
>OLPG01002743.1_pt1 | contig 11889 bp, 10 predicted proteins | sample 1672311 | NCBI WGS metagenome assembly OLPG01 (sample SAMEA3136670, study PRJEB25190) | human gut metagenome | biome: human gut; feature: human-associated habitat; material: faeces | place: Austria | collected 2013
AAGTCAAGAACCTTTCCGTTTCGTACGGTGCCATCGAAGCCGTCAAGGACATCAGCTTCACCGTCAACGCCGGCGAGATCGTGTCCCTGATCGGCGCGAACGGCGCAGGCAAGACCACCACGCTGCACACCATCACCGGTCTGGTACCGGCGAAATCCGGTTCCGTGATGTACAACGGAGTGGATCTGCTGAAAACCCACAACAACAAGATCGTGACCCTCGGTATGGCGCACATTCCGGAAGGGCGCCACGTCTTCACACGCATGAGCGTCGAAGAGAACCTGGAGATGGGCGCGTTCAGCCTGAAGGACCAGTCGGACCTCAAGAAGGACCTCGACATGGTCTACGGCCTGTTCCCCCGTCTGAAGGAACGCCGTAACCAGAAGGCCGGCACGTTGTCCGGCGGCGAGCAGCAGATGCTGGCGATGGGCCGCGCGCTGATGAGCCATCCGAAGACGATCCTCATGGACGAGCCGTCCATGGGCCTGTCCCCGAAGCTCGTCAAGGAGATCTTCTCCATCATCCGCAAGCTGCACGAGCAGGGCATCACGATTCTGCTGGTCGAGCAGAACGCCAAGATGGCGCTGTCGATCGCCGACCGTGCATACGTGCTGGAAACCGGCCGTATCACGATGGAAGGCGACGCCAAGGAACTGCTCAATAACGAGCAGGTGCGCAAGGCGTATCTGGGCGCCTGATTCGTGCCGTATCCGCCTTGTCGGCTTGGACGCATCCAAACCGACAGGGCTTTTTCTATATCCGATGGAATATTCGCCGGTCGTGTTCCCTCCATTCGGGCGCGCCATCGAGCCATGCCTTACAATAGGTAAGTTGACTGGCTGAAAGGGAGGTGTCATGAGCGAGATTTGCACAGTAAACGACGAATCCCTTGCCCGGGCCGTTGAAATCATCCATGATGGCGGATTGGTGGTCATCCCCACTGACACGGTGTACGGCGTCGCCTGCGATCCGCGTAACATCGAGGCGATCCGCAAGGTGTTCGCAGCCAAACAACGACCGAAATACAAGTCGTTGCAGGTGTTGCTGCCGTCAATCGAAAGCATGGAGAAGCTGCATCTGACCTTGCCGGTGCCGCTCAACCGTCTGGCCGCCATGTTCATGCCGGGCGCTTTTTCGCCGATAGCGGAAGCGGAAGACGACTGTTCGCTTGCCACGTTGCGTCATGATCCGACAACCGGCAAAGCCACACAGGGCGTGCGCATCCCCAATTCCGCGGTCGCGCTGCGTATTCTGCGAGCCACCGGGCCGTTGGCCGCCACCAGCGCCAACCGTTCCGGCGAGGAAAGCGCACAAACGGTGCAGGAAGCCGCGGACGCGCTGGGAGATGCGGTGGATCTGTATTTGGACGGGGGAGCGACTCCGGGACATGTATCGTCCACGGTGGTTGCAGCCGACCCGCACGAGCGCGACGGCATCGCGATTCTTCGGGAGGGAGTGATTCGCGAGCTGGTCATCCGTAAGGCTTTAACACTGAATGGCGGTGCTTTGGGCGCATGAGAATCTACCTGTTCATTGCCGCGGTCGCAGGTGGCGTCACCTATCTGCTCACGCCGCTGATCCGGCACATCGCCATCGAAATCGGCGCAGTCGGCGAAGTGCGTGCACGCGACGTGCATACCGTGCCGACGCCACGCATGGGTGGACTGGGCATGCTTATCGGCTTCACCGTTGCCATGCTGTTCGCCTCTCGCATCCCTTTCATCGAAGGCCTGTTCGCCCAATCGCATCAGGCATGGGTGATTCTAGCCGGCGCCATCATGATCAGCCTACTGGGCATGGCCGACGATTTGTGGGACCTTGACTGGATGCTCAAACTCGCCGGTCAGCTGCTCATCTCCGTGTTTGTGGCCTGGGGCGGCCTGCAGATCATCTCGTTGCCTCTCGGCTCGCTCGTCACCGCGTCGCCGAGCCTGTCGATGGCCATCACCGCGTTCCTTATCGTCGCGTCCATCAACGCGGTCAACTTCGTGGACGGTCTTGACGGCCTCGCTTCGGGCATCGTCGCGATCGGCGGCATCGCCTTCGCCATCTATTCGTACATCATCGCAAGAAGCTCGCCGTCGTACGCATCCATGGCGACGCTGATCGACATCGCCATGGTCGGCATGTGCGTCGGCTTCATCCTGCATAACTGGCATCCTGCGAAACTGTTCATGGGAGATTCCGGCTCCATGCTGCTCGGCTATCTGATCACCTGCGCGTCGATCGTCATGACGGGCCGTCTCGATCCGGCGTCCATCCATACCAGCATCTATCTGCCGGTGTTCATGCCGATTCTGCTGCCGATGCTGGTGCTGTTCCTGCCGATCCTCGACATGTGTCTTGCGATTGTGCGGCGGTTGAGCAAAGGCCAGTCGCCGATGCATCCCGATCGCATGCACCTGCACCACCGCATGCTGCGCATCGGACACACCGTGCAGGGCGCGGTGCTGATTCTCTGGGGGTGGGCGTCGCTGATCGCATTCGGCTCGATCATGATTCTGTTCTTCAAAGCGCAGTATGTGCTGATTGGCTTCCTCATTGCGGCGGCGCTGCTGACGGTCGCCACGATGTACCCGTATCTGAAACACCGCATTCCCGAAATCCGTGAGGAAAACGCAATCTCCGGAACCGATGCGCAACACGCGTCGGTCGGACGCGCGCGCGGCGACAAAACGCGCGGTGGACGCTGATCGTCCGTCCGGCGCAATCGCAAGAAAAACTGATGAAACGCTTTGCCAAACGATATAAGCAGCTTTTATTACGATTGATAATTTCGGCTTTTCGCGCCGTGTCGCAGTAAGTCAGCCCACGTTCATATAGTGGGTCTATGGCTACAATTCCTGATATGAATGCAGATTCCACGTTCGCCCCACTTCCTCCGATTTTCGCCCAGCTTGGCCTCGCCTATGACGATGTGCTGCTGCTGCCGAACGAGACGGACGTCATTCCGTCCGAAGTGGACACCACCACCCATCTCACACGCAACATCACGATGAAGGTCCCGGCGATCTCCGCCGCGATGGACACCGTCACCGAATCCGACATGGCCATCGCCATGGCTCGCAACGGCGGCATCGGCGTGCTGCACCGCAACCTTTCCATCGACGACCAGGCCGCCCAGGTCGACATCGTCAAGCGTTCCGAATCCGGCATGATCAGCGATCCGCTCACCGTGAGCCCGGACGTGACCCTCGCCGACCTCGACAAGCTGTGCGGCCGTTTCCACATCTCCGGCCTGCCGGTCGTGGACAAGGACAGCAAGCTCGTCGGTATCATCACCAACCGTGACATGCGTTTCATCGCTTCCGAGGATTACGACCGTTTGAAGGTCTCCGAGGTCATGACCCGCGAGAACCTCATCACCGGTCCGTCCGACATCTCCAAGGAAGACGCGCACGACCTGCTGGCCAAGCACAAGGTCGAGAAGCTGCCTCTGGTCGATTCCGAAGGCCGCCTGACCGGTCTGATCACCGTCAAGGATTTCGTCAAGACCGAACAGTATCCGGACGCCACCAAGGATGAGCAGGGCCGTCTGCGCGTCGCCGCAGGCATCGGCTTCCTGGGCGACGCCTACAACCGTGCTTCCGCTCTGATGGAAGCCGGCGTGGACGTGCTCGTGGTCGACACCGCCAACGGTGAGGCCAAGCTGGCTCTCGACATGATTCGCCGCCTGAAGTCCGATTCCGCGTTCAATGGCGTGGACATCATCGGCGGCAACGTCGCCACCCGCCAGGGTGCGCAGGCCATGATCGACGCCGGCGTCGACGCCGTCAAGGTCGGCGTCGGCCCGGGCTCCATCTGCACCACCCGCGTGGTCGCCGGTGTCGGCGTCCCGCAGCTCACCGCCGTGTACGAGGCCGCCCAGGCCTGCCGCGCCGCTGGCGTGCCGTGCATCGCCGACGGTGGCATCCACTACTCCGGCGACATCGCCAAGGCCCTCGTGGCCGGCGCATCCTCCGTGATGCTCGGCGGCACCCTCGCGGGCTGCGAGGAAGCTCCGGGCGAGAAGGTGCTCCTGCACGGCAAGCAGTACAAACTGTACCGTGGCATGGGCTCCCTGGGCGCCATGGCTCCGCGTGGCAAGAAGTCCTACTCCAAGGACCGTTACTTCCAGGCCGACGTCACCTCCAACGACAAGGTCGTTCCGGAAGGTGTCGAAGGCGAAGTGCCGTACCGCGGACCGCTCAACGCCGTGCTGTACCAGATGATCGGCGGCCTGCACCAGTCCATGTTCTACATTGGCGCGCACAACATCTCCGAAATGCCGGAACGTGGCCGCTTCATCCGCATCACCGACGCTGGCCTGCGCGAATCCCATCCGCACGACATCGTCATGACCGCCGAGGCGCCGAACTACTCCGGCCGTCAGTGATTGGCGAATACCGCGCGAAACGCATACGACGCGACTAAACGCTAGATAATACGAAACCCGTCCGGTGGCAGGAATGCCGCTGGACGGGTTTCGTGCGTTTTCGACAGCCATTGGTCTAGTGACGTTTAGTTAATTGAGCCATGTCGATGGCACCGTATGAACGTCAACTTACGCGTTCCGTGGTGCCACGCAGCACCAGCGACGTCGGCATGACGGTGAACGGCTCGTCAAGCGTCTCGCCATTGAGCAGCGCAAGCGTCTTACGTGCAGCGATACGGCCGATTTCCGCCGGATCCTGATGCATGGTGGTCAGATCCAATGCGGTGGCGGTGTCGTCATCATCGAATCCGACCAGCGACACGTCCTGTGGCACGCGCCATCCCATGCGCCGCAGCTCCTTCAGCAGGGGAGCGGCCACGGCGTCGACGGAGACGCAGATGGCGGTCGGCTGCTTTGGAGCGCTGAGCAGCTGCGCGACGATGCTGGAATAGATGTCCTGCTCGCTGCGAGCATCGATATGGGATAGTGACGGCATGACGATGATGTCTTCATCCGCGTAACCGCAAGCTTGTGAGGCTTCGCTGAATCCCTTCTTGCGCAGCCTGTCGGAGCAGACGAACGGCGTGGTGTTGATGGGCTGTTCGATGTAGGCGAGCGTCTTATGCCCTAACGATTTGAGGAACCGTACAATCGTCGCCATGGAAGCCTCGTCGTCGATGGCGACGCCGGCGTCGAGACCGTGCGTGCTCGGCGCGTTCATGCCGACCACCGGAATGGTCAGATCGCCAAGCACCTGCTTCTTCGCCTCGTCGAAGTCAAATGACGCCTCGATGACCGCGTCGACGTTGCGGTTGCCCGGAAGATTTTGGAAAAACGCATCCAAATCGTCCTGCGTCCACACGATGTAAGGAACGATGTCGTATCCGGCCTTCGACATCACCTCGTAAATGCCTTCGAAGGCGTGGGCGTTGAACCAGCTGCTGATTTCGTTCGGCAGCAGCACGGCGACTCGCATGGTTTTGCCGGACGCCAGGGACGACGCGCTTTTCGAAAAGGAGAAATGCAGGCGCTTCGCCTCCTGCTCGATGCGTTCCCTGGTTTCGGGACTGACCCTGTCGAGCCCGCGAAGCGCGCGGGACACGGTGGAGACGGACACTCCGGCTGCCTGGGCTACGTCTGCGATGGTGGTTCGTGGCATGGTCGGATGGCTCCTTAGGGTGGACTATGCGGGCGGTCGGTTGCCCGCGACTGCTTCACTCTATCACGACACGCTGCTTTTGTAAAAACGCTTGCATGGCTTCAGGTGTTGTTATTGCTTGCTTTTTGAAGTGCTGCCACCTTGTTCTGCCTCCTGTGGTTTGTGCTTTTTTGCACAAGCGTTATTATTGATTATGTCAAGCAATGCGATAACAGCAACGAAGCTACACAACACAACATAACCATCGTAGGAAAATCAACGAAAATCGTTCTACGTACGGAGTTGTGATACGTGCGCACGGTGCACAAGCGTTTGTATGAAAGGGGACAACATGACCGAAGTCAACGATCCGTCGCTGTGGTGGAAGCAGGCCGTGGTCTACCAGGTGTATCCACGTTCCTTCAAGGATTCCCGCGGCGAGGGCCTCGGCCAGATCGCCGGCGTCACCGAGAAAATCGGGTATCTGAAGGAACTGGGCGTCGACGCCATCTGGCTGAGCCCGTTCTACCCGTCCCAGCTGGCCGACGGCGGCTATGACGTGGACGACTACCGCAACGTCGATCCGAAACTCGGCACCATGGACGATTTCGACGCGCTCGCCAAAGCCGCGCATGCCGACGGCATCAAAATCGTCGTGGACATCGTGCCGAACCACAGCTCCAACCTGCACGAATGGTTCAAGGCCGCGTTGGCCGCGAAACCCGGCTCGCTGGAACGCGACCGCTACATCTTCCGCGACGGCAAGGGACCGAACGGCGACGAGCCGCCGACCAACTGGCAGAACCACTTCGGCGGCCCTGCATGGACGCGCGTGCCCGACGGCCAATGGTATCTGCACATGTTCACCAAGGAACAGCCGGACTGGAACTGGAAAAACGAGGACGTGCGCGCCGATTTCATCAAAACCCTGCGTTTCTGGCTTGACCACGGTGCCGACGGCTTCCGCGTGGACGTGGCGCACGGCCTGGCCAAGGATCTCGACCGCGATGATCTGGACGATTATGTGGTCTGGTGCACCAACGATCAGCCCGAAGACGGCTCCCATCCGGTGATCGACCGCGACGAAGTGCACGACATCTACCACGAGTGGCGCAAGGTGTTCAACGAGTACGATCCGCCGGCGTTCGCCGTGGCTGAGGCGTGGGTCCGACCAAGCCGCCAGCATCTGTACGCCTCCCCGGACGATCTCGGCCAGATCTTCAACTTCGAGTTCGCCAAGAAGGATTGGATCCGCGACGACATGCACCTCGCCATCGAGGAAGGTCTGGAAAGCGCCGAACGGTCCGGTTCCACCGCCACTTGGGTGATGAGCAACCATGACGTGGTCCGCCATGCCACCCGCTACGCGCTGCCCCAGGTGCCGACCGGCGAATACCATCGACTGCCGCTCGACTGGCTGCTGCGCGACGGCACCACATACCGGGAGGACCGCGCGCTCGGCACCAAGCGCGCCCGCGCCGCGATCATGATGGAGATGGCGCTGCCCGGCTCCGCCTACGTGTATCAAGGCGAGGAACTCGGCCTGTTCGAAGTGGCCGACATTCCGTGGGATGAGCTGGAGGATCCGTCCGCATGGCGCACCTCCCGTTCCGCCAGCACCAAAGGCCGTGACGGCTGCCGTGTGCCGCTGCCGTGGGTTGCGGCCGACGCTCCGCAGCTGGACGATCCGAACGATGAGTTCGGCCATGGCGGCTCCTTCGGATTCTCGCCGGCAGACGCGAAGGCCGAGCCGCATCTGCCGCAACCCAAGTGGTACAAGGATTTCGCGGTCGATGTCGAATCGGCCGACCCGGATTCCATGCTGAACCTGTACCGCCGCGTGCTGGCATTGCGACATGAGTTGCAGACCACCGACCTGAGTCTCGAATGGCTTCCGGAAGACCAGCCCGGCAAGGCGCATGACGGCGCCAACGGTTTCCCGGGTGGCACCATCGCGTACCGCCGTGCCAACGGCTGGGCCTCGATCACCAACTTCGGCGAAGAACCGATCACGTTGCCGCAAGGCGAAGTGCTGCTGACATCAGGACCGCTTACCGACGATGGCAAGCTGCCGCAAGATACCAGCGCTTGGCTCAAACTGGCCGATTGACCGCACGCAGGATGCCCCGATCTGAGGGTGTCCGTGCCGGATACCGCACTCGTGCGCTGAACCATCGAACCGGCAGCGCGCTCCAGCCGTCCGCGTCCCTCCATTTGGGCGCGGACGGCTTTCCTGTTTCCAACGACCGTTTTCCAACGATGACGGTCCGACGTACCTACCCTGCGGTATCTTCATATGTTCGGCCTGCGCAGAGGGCGCGACCGCGGACCAATCGAAAGAGGCAACGATGGTAGATGCACACGATGGCGAAACATACACGTCCGAAGGCTCACGTCTGATCTGGATCGACTGCGAGATGACCGGCCTGGATATCTTCGGCGGCGACGAGCTCGTCGAGGTTTCCGTGGTGCCGACCGACTTCGACCTGAACGTGCTCGACGAAGGTGTCGACTATGTGATCAAGCCCAGTCAGAAGGCTGTCGACCACATGAATGACTTCGTGCGCGCCATGCACACCCGTTCCGGCCTGATCAACGAATGGGAACACGGTCTGAGCCTCGACGAAGCGCAAGCCAAGGTCATCGAATACGTCAGGAAATTCACTCCGGCCGGCGTCAAGCCGCTGCTCGCCGGCAACACCATCGGCTCCGACAAGAAGTTCCTTGACCACTACATGCCGGAACTCATGGAGAACCTGCACTACCGCACCATCGACGTGAGCACCTTCAAGGAACTCGCCCGCCGCTGGTATCCGGCCGTCTACCTCAACCGTCCGCCGAAGAACGGCGGCCACCGCGCGCTCGCCGACATCATCGAATCGCTCGACGAACTGCGTTACTACCGCAAGGCGTTCATGGCCCCGGTGCCCGGTCCGAGCGAAGCGGAGGCGAAGGCCATCGCCTCTGAAATCCAGGAAACCAGCCTGCTCAACAAGGACTGACAGCACGACTCCAGCGAGAGGAACCGCATGACCGCAGCTGATTGGACCACCATCGGCCAACCGCAGGATATCCGCCTTGTGGTCGCCGACATGGACGGCACGTTACTTGACGAACGAAGCCGAATCCCCGACGGATTCTGGCCCATGCTCGCCCGGCTCAAACGCCGTGGCGTCGAATTCGTGCCCGCGTCCGGACGCCAATACGCCACGCTGCGCAACATGTTCGCCGACAAAGCCGCGGAGATTCTCGACGGGGGAGAACTGTCCTATATCGCGGAAAACGGCAATGTGGTGGCGCTCGACGACAAAGTCGTGGAAGTGCATGGCGTCGATTTGGACGTCACGCGTCACGTCATCGACCTGGTCGCCGACGCCGCTGCCTCCGGCGAGCATAACGTGGGACTGGTGGTGTGTGGCCTCAAATCGGCATACGTGCAGCGTTCCGACAAGCCGTTCCTCGATGAAGTCGGCAAATACTACGCGGCGCTGAGCATCGTGGACGATCTGCACGAAGTGCTCGACTTCGCGCAGGAACCGTCCGCCTACACCCCTGACGGCGACGCTGAAATCGTTCTGAAACTCGCGATCCTCGACCTTGACGGCTCCGAACGATTCACCAACGAAAAGCTCACACATCTGCGCGCGGACTACCAGGTGGTCGTCTCCGGCAAACTGTGGGTGGACATCATGAACATCGAAACCGACAAAAAGCAGGGCGTCGAGGCGTTGCAGCGCGTGCTCGGCGTCACACCCGCGCAGACGGCGGTGTTCGGCGACTACCTCAACGATCTGCTCATGCTTGAGGCGGGCGACTGGTCGTTCGCCATGGGCAACGCGCACCCCGATTTGAAGGCCGCCGCGCGCTACATCGCACCGTCGAACGTCGAGCACGGTGTGCTCAAGGTTGTGGACAGGCTGGTTGCCTGACGATTTCGTTGCATGGGGCGCGGTGATGTAAAGAAGGTGGCGTAATGAGGCAATCCGAGGCGCTTGCGATTCTGGGTTCCGGCGCAAGCGTGTTCCTGACGGGCGCGCCCGGTTCCGGCAAAACCTACGTGCTCAACGAATTCATACGGCAGGCGCGTGCCGACGGCGCATCCGTGGCCGTCACCGCATCCACGGGCATCGCTGCCACGCATATCAACGGCACCACCATCCATTCCTGGAGCGGCATCGGCTTGGCCACGGCATTGACCGACAATCTGGTCAAAACCGTTCGCACACGCCGCAAACGCAGGCTGCAGGAAGCCGACATCCTCATCATCGACGAGGTCTCCATGCTGCACGCGTGGCTGTTCGACATGGTTGACCGGATCTGCCGCATCATCCGCCGCGACGAACGTCCGTTCGGCGGGCTGCAGGTGGTGTTGTCCGGCGATTTTTTCCAGCTGCCGCCGGTTTCGGTATCGGGACGCAACAACGACCTGATCGCGCCGTCCGCCGAATATCTGGCCAGTCGCGAACGGTACATGCGCGCCGGACTCAATCCCGAAGGTTTCGTCACCGAATCGTTGGTGTGGCGTGAATTGAACCCCGTTGTCTGCTATCTGACCGAACAGCATCGTCAGGATGACGGCCAGCTGTTGAACGTGCTGACCGACATTCGCGAAGGCGCGGTGGACGATGGCGACCGCAATGTGCTGCTGACCCGGTTGGGGGCCATTCCGGAACCCGGGCAGCAGGCGGTGAACCTGTTCCCCGTCAACAGGCAGGCCGACGCGCTTAATGACCTGCGCCTGTTCGAAATCAAGGAGGAGGCGCACGAATACCTCGCCGAATCCGAGGGTGCGGCGAATCTGGTGGAACGGCTCAAAAAGAACATGCTGGCCCCCGAACGGTTGTGTCTCAAGACGGGCGCGGCCGTGATGGCGGTGCGCAACGACACCGACCACCAGTACGTCAACGGGTCGCTCGGCACCGTGCGTGGATTCACCACGCAATCGCAGGGCGGCTGGCCGATCGTCGAATTCGAAAACGGCAACATCGTCACCATGAAGCCGAATTCCTGGCAGATGCAGGACGGCGATACCGTGCTCGCCACGGTCAAACAGGTGCCGTTGCGCTGCGCGTGGGCCATCACCATCCACAAATCGCAAGGCATGACACTCGATCGTGCCGTCATGGATTTGCGACGCACATTCGCGCCGGGCATGGGATACGTGGCGCTGTCGCGAGTGGAAGGGCTCGACGGCCTGTATCTGCAAGGCGTCAACGAGCGCATGTTCCTGGTCTCACCGGACGCGGTCCGTCTTGATGGACAATTGCGATTGGAGTCGGCGCAGGCCGTCGATACGCTTGCCTCCGACGGTGTCGGAGCATTCCGCGCCCGCATGCCGCAACCGGCCGGTGAGGATGACGAATTCGCGCAGGACGTGCTGTTCTGACCCGCTGCTAAATATCAGCCCATCGCCTGCAGGGAACGCGCAAGATTCGGGTCGAGCTCAACTTCGTCCTCGACGCTTTCCGGATCGGGGTCCCAACAGCTGGCGATCACGCAGGCCAGTCCGACGAGCAACCAAAGCGGGTTGCGCTGCAGGAACTCAAGACCTGGAATCGCCCGCGTGACGATGATCCATATCACCATGCCGGCCAGCGCAATCGCATTGAACGGCTTCTTCCATGGCAGGGAAATCAACGTGACGCACAATACGGCCAGGCACAGGCCGATTCATTGGTTGCCTTCGGTCAGCACTTCCGGCGCTGCCGCCGCGAAGACGAAATAGCAGATGATGCCGATCCAGCCGAGTTTGTTCCAAATCGAAATGTGCGCGGTGACGTGACGCATGCTGCGTCCTTTCCTTATGAAGCGATATGGTGCTGATTCCAGTATCATAGAAACGGCTTTAGACTTATTTATAACTCTATAAATAACGTTTTTCGCGTATTGGTGTGCGATTCGAGGACGTGTGGCGCATCCAAGTCGGCTTACCTGAGTAATTTGGAACGTATGACCAAAGCACTTCGTATGTCTACCATGTTCCTGCGCACCCTGCGCGAGGACCCCGCCGATGCCGACGTCGTGTCGGACAAGCTGCTGCAGCGCGCCTGCTACCTGCGCAAGGCCGCTCCGGGCATCTGGACCTGGCTGCCGCTGGGCCTCAATGTCCTGAACAAGATCGAGAACATCATCCGCGAGGAGATGGCGTCCATCGACGCCCAGGAAGTCCACTTCTCCGGACTGCTGCCGCGCGAGCCGTATGAGGCCACCCACCGCTGGGAGGAATACGGCGACAACATCTTCCGTCTGAAGGACCGCCACGAGGCCGACTACCTGCTGGCCCCGACCCATGAGGAAATGTTCACCCTGCTGGTCAAGGACCTGTACTCCTCCTACA
>OLPG01002752.1_pt1 | contig 11868 bp, 10 predicted proteins | sample 1672311 | NCBI WGS metagenome assembly OLPG01 (sample SAMEA3136670, study PRJEB25190) | human gut metagenome | biome: human gut; feature: human-associated habitat; material: faeces | place: Austria | collected 2013
AATATGTAGAATATATATCAGAGGAGTGATGACTCCACCTCTATAGGTGGCGGGCAGCAAGAATGCCTGGGGCATTCTTGGATCAGAAAAAGGCGGGGCAAAGAACGTGCAGATGAAGAGAAACAGAAAAAGAAGAACTCTAAGCACGACAAAGAAGAAAAGAAAGACCCAGCGGAATATCCGGCTGGGTTTTCTTATTCTTGGAATTGTGCTAGTGGTCATGTTGATTATAAAAATAAATAATCCGGGATTTTTTTCCAATAAGTATTATGAGGTGGATACGAAAGCAGTGGATGCATCAGAGCCTGATATTGATGTGGAGCTTCTGACACCGAATCCATATTCCAGATCGCAGGAGAAGACAGACAAGATTACAGGGATTGTTATTCACTATACAGCTAATCCTGGAGCAACGGCTATAGGTAACCGGAATTATTTTGAAGGGTTAAAAGACAGTCACGAGACGAAAGCCAGCAGTAATTTCGTGGTGGGACTGAACGGGGAAATCGTGCAGTGTATTCCGACCTGGGAAGTGGCGTATGCATCGAATGACCGGAATTATGATACAGTATCCATCGAATGTTGCCATCCGGATGCGACTGGAAAGTTTAATGATGCGACTTATCGTTCGATGGTCCAACTGACAGCGTGGCTTTGTCTGAAGTTCAACCTGACAGAAGAAGATGTGATCCGCCACTATGATGTGACTGGGAAAATCTGTCCGAAATATTTTGTGGAAAATGAAGGCGCATGGGATCAGTTCCGGAAAGATGTAAAGTCAGCTATGGCGATGAACAAGAATCCGGAATAGGAATGAATAGAAAAAATAAGGCAGTTGCGAAATAAGACAATTGTTGGTATAATACACCCGGTAAGACAGAAAAGAAGTGGATAAAGAGGCCACATTTGACACAGGAGTAATATACGATGAACGATTTGGAAATGTACAGAGAGAGTCTGGCGCTTTGTGATGATAAGATTATTGACGCACTTGTTGAAAGAAGTAAAATAGTAGAAAAAATCATGGCATATAAAGAGGAATATGGTATGCCGATTTTACAGCCGCAGCAGGAGGCAAAACAGGCCTTGAGACTGGAAGAAAAGCTGAATGATAATAAGTACAGAGAAGAGATTATGGATATCTTTGAATGTATCCGTATGAACAGCAAGAAGATTCAGGCAAGAAAGTTATTCGATTACAATATTGTAATGATCGGATTTATGGGAGCTGGAAAATCAACAGTGGCAGAGTATTTAAGTACCATGTTTGCCATGGAAGTTGTAGAGATGGATCAGGAAATTGTGAAAGGGGAAGGAATGAGTATTCCGGATATTTTTGCAACTTATGGCGAAGAATATTTCCGTAACTGTGAGACAGAACTCCTGAAGAAAATGCAGAGCCGCAAAAATGTACTCATTTCCTGCGGAGGCGGAGTTGTACTTCGAGAATGCAATGTAGAACAGATGAAGAAGAATGGAAGAGTCGTTCTTCTGACTGCCAGTCCGGAGGAAGTTTATGAGCGCGTGAAAGATTCCGACGACAGACCGGTTCTCGCAGGACGGAAGAATGTAAAAGGTATTGCAGAATTGATGGAGGCACGTCGTGAAAAATATGAGGCAGCAGCCGATATTATTGTCAATACGGATCACAAGACTGTTCTTCAGGTGTGTGAAGAGTTAGTACAGAGACTGACAGAAATGGATGGAGAGTAATGTTTGACAGATTTTTCCCGGATAGATATGTGGCTTCCACATATGTGATTGATTTTGAAAAATTATATGAAGAAGGATATCGTGGCCTGATCTTTGATATTGATAATACACTTGTACCGCATGGAGCACCGGCTGATGCGAGGGCAATCGCACTCTTTGACAGATTAAAAAAGATTGGATTTAAATGTTGTCTCATTTCCAATAATCAGGAGCCGCGTGTAAAGATGTTCAATGAGCCGATTCAAGTAGATTATGTGTACAATGCGCACAAGCCATCAACAAAGAATTACCGGAAGGCTATGGAGATTATGGGGACTGATGAGACAAACAGTGTGTTTATCGGAGATCAGTTATTTACGGATGTCTGGGGCGCAAAAAGAACGGGGATTTCCAATATTCTTGTGAAACCGATTCACCCAAAAGAAGAGATTCAGATTGTGCTGAAGAGATATTTGGAGAAGATTGTGTTGTATTTTTATGCAAGAAGTAAGAAACAGGCGAAAAAATAGTTGAAAAAAGGCACAATCTATTATAAAATGGTAAAAGTGAAAACGTATAAAGTGCCATTCGGGTGCGATTAAGGAGGATATATACAATGGCTGATGCTTATATTGAAAAAGGTACGACGTATGAGATCGACGGAAAGGTATATGAATGTCTGGAATTCTTACATGTAAAACCAGGTAAAGGTTCTGCTTTCGTCCGTACAAAACTGAAAGATGTTATCAACGGTGGTGTTGTTGAGAGAACATTTAACCCATCTAAAGATGTATTAAAGAAAGCATTTATCGAGAGAAAGACAATGCAGTATTCCTATGTTGACGGAAACCTGTATTACTTCATGGACAACGAGACATTCGAGCAGATTCCGGTTGATTCTGAGGATGTTGGAGATAGCCTGAAGTTCGTAAAAGAAGGAACAGACGTAACTCTGAAATCATATCAGGGTAAAGTATTTGCAATTGACCCACCGACAACTGTTGAGCTTCTGATCACAGAGTCTGAGCCGGGCGTAAAAGGTAACACAGCAACAGGTGCTACAAAACCGGCTATCGTTGAGACTGGCGCTAAGGTTAACGTTCCACTGTTCGTTGATCAGGGCGAGACAATCAAGATTGATACCCGTACAGGAGCATATCTTTCAAGAGCATAAAATTTGTTTTATGATTTTTATAAAAAGCCTTGCATTTTTTGCAGGGCTTTTTTATAATCTAAATACCATAATATTTCTTAAATAATTCTATTTATTTCGGGCGGTTGAATCACCGCATATTTCAGACAACAGTTTTTGAATATTGCTGGATAGGAAGGAGTTTTATGACATATTATCAGTTTATCCACGCAGTAGAAGAAAAAATAAAGAAAGAGGTGAAAGAAGAAAGAAAAATAAGCGTTCATACGAATATAAAAAATAATGGTGTGAAACGGACAGGAATTATGATTTCTGAGAATGGTATTAATATATCACCGACAATATATCTGGAAGAATATTTTCAACAATTCAAAAGAGGCTATCCACTGGAATTGATAGTGAAAGATATCTTATCGTTGTATGAAAAAATACGTTTTCAGAATTCCTGGAAAGAAGGTGAAAAAGTAAAAAGTTATGATTTCGTGAAAGGAAGAGTCATATATCGTCTGGTTAACCGGGAACGGAATCGGAAGCTTCTTGAGGATGTCCCGTATAAGGAATATCTTGATCTTGCCATCGTGTATTATGTGCTGCTGGAGATGGATGAATATGGAATGGCCTCTATGCTGGTGAGAAGAGAACATCTTAAGATGTGGAAGGTATCGGAGGAGGATATTTATTATCGGGCATGCAAGAATACACAGAAATTATTACCATATGATTTTTCGACAATGCGTTCTGTGATCATGGAACTTCTGGAAATTGGAAGAGAAATAGAAGAACAGACGGGGAAAATGTATATTCTAAGTAATGTTATGAGAAGTTACGGAGCATGTGCGATGATGTATCCGGATCTGCTTAGAAAAATTGGCGAAGAATTGGAAGAAAACTATTATATACTTCCAAGCAGCGTACATGAGACGATCATCGTGGCAGAAAGCGAAGCTCCTGGGAAGGAAGAATTGTGTGAGATGATTGAAGAGATCAATGAGACGCAGGTAGAAGAGGAAGAAGTGCTTTCGAACAGAGCATATTATTATGAATGTGATACGGGAAAACTGCTCTTTTAAGTAAGAAAAGTCGAAAAAGTGAAGGAAATGCGAGAAAAGTCGAAAGCATTTCCTTTACTTTAGTTCAAAGATGTGTTAATATGACTAAGGCAATTTCATATGGTAATTGTATACGCACCCGTAGCTCAGGGGATAGAGCACCGCCCTCCGGAGGCGGGAGCGGCGGTTCGAATCCGCCCGGGTGTGTACTTTTTTTACTATTTTCTATCGCCATGTGTTCATAATGAACTGTCGGTGGCGGGTCTTGTATGGAGGGAGTCTTATGAAAGTAAAGATTCATGAGGTTCTGACAAGGAAGAACAGATATAAAAGACTGGTATTTATTCTGGTGTTGTTTTTGCTTGTTCTACTTGTAGGAATTCTCGGATTCGGACTCACTAAAGAGAAAGAAAAGAAAGTACAGAAGACAGAACAATTCGTCAGTTCACAGAAAGTAGTTCTGGTAAACGGTGGCTGCGAAAATATGCAGACGAATCCACTGAAAGAAGAGACGGATGAACAGATGATAAAGGCAGTAAAAGATTACTATACAGAAAAGAAGGCCGATACGGAATTTGTGGAGATGTATGATCATTTTAAAATCTATACAAAATCCGGAAAGTACAAAGATACATATGTGGCGTTCGTCAGATATGATATGAAGATCAAAGATATATATACAGAGGTTCCCGGACTTGGAACATTGTATGTCAAAAAGGATTCTCAGGGAAATTACCAGATAACTCAGCAAGTAAAGAAAAAAGAAATCCGGGAATATATTAACCGGATCGCAGAACATGAAGACGTACAGGCTCTGATGAATCAGACGCATGAGTCTTATCAGAAAGCAGTTAGTTCAGACGCACTTTTGAAGGAGGCGCTGGATGATCTGAAGGATGCATATGAGAATTCCATAGGAAATTAGAAAACTCTGGAAATATCAGATATCATAAAAAGATGAATGGAGGAGATACAAAGTGAAGAAAATCATTGATTATATTGCAGAAGAACTTGCAGATGCATTTGAAAAAGCAGGTTATGACAGAGCTTACGGAAAAGTAACATTATCAAATCGTCCGGATCTTTGTGAATACCAGTGTAACGGTGCAATGGCGGGAGCAAAAGCTTATAAAAAGGCACCGTTCATGATCGCAGAGGATGTAGTTGCCCTGTTAAAGGACAGCGCATGTATGGAAGAGGTAGAGGTTGTAAAGCCGGGATTTATCAATATCAGACTGAAAAAAGCATTTGTTGCAGATTATCTGAACCAGATGGAAGAAGCAGAAGATCTTGGTATTCAGAAGGCAGAGAACCCTGAGATGATCGTTGTGGATTACGGCGGACCGAATGTGGCAAAACCACTGCATGTAGGACATCTGCGTTCTGCAATTATCGGGGAAAGCGTTAAACGTATTGCGAGAAAAATGGGACATGAGGTTCTTGGAGATATCCATCTTGGCGACTGGGGATATCAGATGGGACTGATCATCACAGAGTTAAAAGAAAGAAAACCAGAGCTGCCATATTTTGATGAATCTTTTGAAGGAGAATATCCAAAAGAAGCACCGTTTACTATCAGCGAGTTGGAAGAGATCTATCCAACAGCAAGTGGTAAGGCGAAAGAAGATGATGCTTACAGAGAGAATGCATTACATGCAACATATTTGTTACAGAATGGACATAGAGGATATCGTGCAATCTGGAATCATATTATCAATGTATCTGTATCTGATCTGAAAAGAAATTATGCAAATCTAAATGTAAGTTTTGATCTCTGGAAGGGAGAGTCTGATGCACAGGCATATATTCCTGACATGATCGATAAGTTGAAAAAAGACGGATTTGCGCATGAAGATCAGGGGGCTCTGGTTATTGATGTGCAGGAGGAGACTGACACAAAAGAGATCCCTCCATGTATGATTCAGAAATCAGATGGAGCTTCACTGTATGGGACAACCGATCTTGCTACACTGGTACAGCGTGTCGAAGATTATCATCCGGATAAGGTTATCTATGTTGTTGATAAACGTCAGGAACTTCATTTTACACAGGTATTCCGTTCTGCGAAAAAGACAGGAATCGTTCCGGCAGAGACCGAATTGAAATTCCTTGGATTTGGCACTATGAATGGAAAAGATGGTAAGCCGTTTAAGACAAGAGAAGGCGGAGTTATGCGCCTGGAGACACTGATTTCGGAAACTGCGGAGAAGATGTATAAGAAAATTTCTGAAAATCATGCGATTGAAGAAGAAGAAGCAAGAAAGACAGCTAATATGATCGGAGTAGCTGCACTTAAATACGGAGATCTTTCAAATCAGGCATCAAAAGATTATGTTTTTGATGTGGACAGATTTATTTCATTTGAAGGTAATACAGGTCCGTATATTCTCTATACGATCGTTCGTATTAAATCAATCCTGCATAAATATCAGGCACAGGGAAACAGCCTGGATGGATTAAAGGTACAGGAGGCACATGCGGACTGCGAGAAAGCACTGATGCTTGAAGCGGCTAAATATAACGATGTGATCGCAAATGCGTTCCAGGACCTTGCACCGCATAAGATCTGTGCATATATTTATGATCTTGCAAATGCATTTAACCGTTTCTACCATGAGACAAAGATCCTGGCAGAAGAGGATGAGCAGAAGCAGAAGAGCTACATTGCCCTTCTTACACTGACAAGAGACATTTTGACAACCTGCATCGATCTGCTTGGATTTGAAGCACCGGAAAGAATGTAAAAAGGCAGAAGCATCAGAAGTAATGACAATACGATAAAGAGGCGAGGACATATGACAGAGAAATTGTTTTACACAGACAGTCACCTGCAGGAATTTACTGCGGAGGTTGTGTCCTGCCGCCCGTGTGATAACGGATATGAGGCAGTTCTTTCAAGAACTGCCTTTTTTCCAGAAGGCGGCGGTCAGGCAGCAGATACCGGAGTGATTGACGGGATCAGAGTATATGATGTACAGGAAAAAGGAGAACAGATCTTTCACTATCTGGAAGGAGAACTGGAAGAAGGAAAGACCGTGACCGGTCAGATCGACTGGGACAAACGTTTTTCACGGATGCAGCAGCACAGCGGAGAACATATCGTATCGGGAATCGTTCATGCACGTTTTGGATATGATAATGTGGGATTCCATTTGAATGATGAGCTGTGCACTCTGGACTTAAGTGGCCCGCTCACGAAGGAGGAGCTTCGCGTGGTGGAAAATGCGGCAAATGAAGCGGTATTTGCAAATGTACCGGTTCAGATAAGTTATCCGTCCAAAGAAAAATTGAAGACGTTGGATTACCGCAGTAAGATAGAGATTGACGGACAGGTGCGTATCGTGACGATACCGGGATATGACGTGTGTGCCTGTTGTGCACCGCATGTGTATTTTACCGGAGAGATCGGTCTTATCAAACTGGTGCAGAGTCAGAATTATAAAGGCGGTATCCGGATCACTATGCTGTGCGGAAGAAGGGCACTGAAGGATTATCAGCAGAAAGAAGAAAGCGTGAAGGCGATCATGGGAAGCCTTTCAGCGAAGGAAGAATTGATTGCTGAAGCAGTTGAACGCGTAAAAGAGGAATGTACACAGCTGAAGAGTGAACTTGCAGAGACAAGATATCAGATTCTTGAAGCACAGGCAGAAAAAATTCCGGAGGGACAGAAAAAGGTCTGTATTTTTGATAGCAAATTAAGTGGGAATGAACCACGTAAGCTTATGAACCTTGTACTGAAAAAAGGAACAGAAGTATGTGCGGTATTTGCAGGAAACGAAGAGAGTGGATACCGTTATGTGATCGGCAGTGAGACAGAGGATGTGCGCCCGTACAGCAAGATTCTCAAAGAACAGTTTGACGGAAGAGGCGGTGGAAAACCGGTCATGGTACAGGGTTCTGTAAATGGAAGTGAAGAGGCAATCCGAAAAGTTTTTGAGTAAGAGAAGGCGGAGATGAAGAATGCGAGACAGGAAAACAGGGAGAATTATCTGGTATTTGTTCAGTGCGGTTCTGATCAAATGGGGTGTGGAGATCGCAGTAGCGACATTTGCACTTTCCTGCGGTTTGCGCAGCAATATGGGAATTGGGGCAGTCTCTTCGATCATCACGATCCCAATGATTGCGTGGATCTACCGGAAAGATCAGGGACGCTATGAAAAGCAGCAGGAATCCTGGTGGAAATATAAAGCGGCTTCCCGATATGGAATGTGGCTTGTTATGATCGTCGGTGCAGTGACTGCGTGTGTGGCGATGAATGATATCGTCATGCTGATGAATATGCAGAGGATCAGCCAGGTTTATCAGAGCACAGAGCAGATCATTTACAGTGCACCGCGTTGGCTTCAGCTGGCGGGAGCCGGGATTCTGGCTCCGGTCGCAGAAGAGCTTGTTTACCGCGGGATGATCTACCGGCGGATGCGCGAGAGCCTTACCGCTGTGCAGGCGGGGGTGTTTGTATCCATTTTGTTCGGTGTCGGTCATGGAAATCTGCCACAGGGACTTTATGCAATGGTACTCGGACTTCTGCTTGCCTGCATTTATGAGAAATTCCGGAATATTGCAGCTCCGGTCCTGTTCCATATTGTTGTGAATATTACGTCATTATTGCTTTCGTGGTATGGGGGCTTTGAATGGATTCTGGGAACAGAGGGAAAAGCAGTTGGAATTACTGTACTGGCTACGTTGATTACTGTTATAATTTATGTAAAAATAAAAAATATAAGACAAGAAATACGATAATTAACTGAAAAATACTGAAAAAGTTTACAAAATAAATAATATCTGACAATTTCTGTAAAATTAGGGGTTTACTTTTGCAGACAAATGCTGTATAGTGTTAAATCATAAAAGCAACAACAAAACCGTTTTACAGAAAGGGCAGGTTATATGAGCGTAATACAACAAAATACAGAACAAGGCTTATACAGCCCTGATTTTGAGCATGACAACTGCGGTATCGGAGCTGTTGTGAACATCAAAGGGCAAAAGAGTCATGATACAGTCGCAAATGCGCTGAAAATCGTAGAAAATCTTGAACATAGAGCTGGCAAGGATGCCGAAGGGAAGACAGGAGACGGTGTAGGAATACTGTTACAGATTTCGCACAAGTTCTTTACAAATGTCTGTCGTCCCCTCGGCATCTTTTTAGGTTCTGAGAGAGATTACGGTGTGGGAATGTTTTTCTTCCCACAGGACGAACTGAAAAGGAATCAGGCAAAAAATATTTTCGAAGTCATTGTCGAAAAAGAAGGACTGAAATTCCTTGGATGGAGGGAAGTGCCGATCCGTAAAGAGATTCTTGGAAAGAAAGCACTCGAATGCATGCCGTGCATTATGCAGGGATTTATCGAACGACCGAAAAAAGTAAAACAAGGACTGGATTTTGACCGCAGACTTTATGTGGTAAGAAGAGTCTTTGAACAGAGCAGTGATGATACCTATGTAGCATCCCTGTCAAGCAGAACCATCGTGTACAAAGGAATGTTCCTTGTAAAACAGCTCCGGATGTTCTTTGAAGATCTGCAGAACCCGGATTATGAATCTGCAATTGCAGTTGTACATTCCAGATTCAGTACAAACACTAATCCAAGCTGGGAAAGAGCACATCCGAACCGTTTCATCGTACATAACGGAGAGATCAATACCATTCGCGGCAATGCAGATAAGATGCGGGCCAGAGAGGAAAACATGGAATCCGAGCATCTGGAAGGAGAGCTTTATAAAGTCCTTCCGGCAATCAATACCGCAGGTTCCGATTCTGCCATGCTGGATAACACGCTGGAATTCATGGTGATGAGTGGCATGCCGCTTCCGTTGGCAGTTATGATCACCATCCCGGAGCCATGGGCACAGAATGCAACGATGTCACAGAAAATCAAGGATTTCTATCAGTATTACGCAACGATGATGGAGCCATGGGACGGACCGGCATCCATCCTGTTCTCAGATGGAGATATTTTAGGAGCCGTACTTGACCGAAATGGACTCAGACCTTCCAGATATTACATCACAGATGATGACACACTGATCCTTTCTTCTGAGGTTGGTGTTCTGGATATCCCGCCGGAGAAGATCGTAGTCAAAGAAAGAATCCATCCAGGTAAGATGCTTCTTGTTGATACCGTTCAGGGGCGTGTCATCGACGACCAGGAACTGAAAGAAGAATATGCGGCAAGACAGCCTTATGGCGAATGGTTGAACAGTCAGTTGGTCAATTTAAGCGATTTAAAGATCCCGAATCAGAAAGTACCGCAGTATTCTAGAGAAGAATGCCAGAGACTGCAGAAAGCATTTGGATATTCTTACGAAGAAGTGAAGACTTCTATTTTAAATATGGCAATGAATGGAAGCGAAGGAATCGGAGCCATGGGTATCGATGCACCACTTGCCGTTCTTTCTGAGCAGCATCAGTCTCTGTTTGGATATTTTAAACAGTTATTTGCACAGGTAACGAACCCGCCGATCGACGCGATCCGTGAAAAAATCGTGACTTCGACAACGGTATATGTCGGAGAAGAAGGAAACCTTTTGGAACAGAAAGAGGAAAATTGTCATGTCCTGAAGATCAATGATCCGATCCTGACAGATACCGATCTCCTGAAGATCCGTAACATGAAAGTCGACGGTTTCCGCGTGGCAGAAATTTCTACTACTTATTATAAAAACTCCAGCCTGGAAAAAGCGATCGATTATCTGTTTATTCAGGTAGACCGTGCAATCCGTGAAGGCATGAATATCCTGATCTTAAGTGACAGAGGTGTGGATGAATATCATATTGCGATCCCGTCCCTGCTTGCAACCTCAGCGGTTCATCAGCATCTGGTAAGAACTAAGAGAAGAACAGAGGTTGCCATGATCCTTGAGACCGGAGAACCAAGAGAAGTACATCATTTCGCAACGCTTTTGGGATATGGTGCATCTGCGATCAACCCGTATCTTGCGCATGAATCGATCAAACAGCTGATCGATACAGATATGCTTCAGAAAGATTATTATGCAGCAGTCAATGACTATAATGAAGCTGTTATAAGCGGAATTGTCAAAATTGCATCGAAGATGGGAATTTCCACGATCCAGTCTTATCAGGGATCCATGATCTTTGAAGCAATTGGATTAAAACCGGAATTCATTGAAAAATATTTCACCGGAACTGTCAGCCGTGTCGGTGGTATCGGACTGGAAGAAATTGCAAAAGATTATATGGCAAGGCATTCCGAGGCCTTTGATCCGCTGGGACTTTCCGTAGATCTGACGTTGAACAGTGTGGGACAGCACAAGTCGAAGAGCGGTGGTGAAAAGCATCTGTACAACCCGAGAACGATCCATATGCTCCAGCAGTCCACAAGACGCGGGGATTATGAAATGTTCAAGCAGTACACGCAGATGGTTGATGAAGAATCCAAAGGAATCACACTCCGTGGACAGATGGACTTCAATTATCCAAAGAAAGGAGTTCCGCTTTCAGAAGTAGAGAGTGTGGATTCGATCGTGACCAGATTTAAGACCGGTGCAATGTCTTACGGATCAATTTCAAAGGAAGCACACGAAACCCTTGCCCTTGCAATGAATGCACTGCACGGTAAGTCAAACTCCGGTGAAGGCGGAGAGGATATCGAGCGCCTTGGAACCGACAGAGGTTCTGCGATCAAACAGGTTGCCAGTGGACGTTTTGGTGTTACAAGCAGATATCTTGTCAGTGCAAAAGAGATCCAGATCAAGATGGCGCAGGGAGCAAAACCTGGAGAAGGTGGACATCTGCCTGGGGGAAAGGTTTACCCTTGGGTAGCAAAAACCAGACATTCTACGCCGGGTGTGGGACTGATCTCACCGCCGCCGCATCACGATATTTACTCGATCGAAGATCTGGCACAGCTGATCTATGACTGTAAAAATGCAAACAAGGATGCAAGAATTTCTGTCAAACTGGTATCTGAAGCAGGTGTCGGAACGGTTGCAGCGGGTGTTGCAAAAGCA
>OLPG01002755.1_pt1 | contig 11864 bp, 10 predicted proteins | sample 1672311 | NCBI WGS metagenome assembly OLPG01 (sample SAMEA3136670, study PRJEB25190) | human gut metagenome | biome: human gut; feature: human-associated habitat; material: faeces | place: Austria | collected 2013
TCGGACTCAGTTTCGCTGCCTTTTTCGCCGGATAGATTCCGAAGAACACACCTACCGCACAAGAGAACAGCGTAGCCGCCAGGATGGTTCCTGCACTGATCCCAGGTGTGATCGTCATTCCCATACTGCTGCTGATCACCGCACAGATCGCATAACCACCTGCAATACCAAGGAAAATACCGATCAGGCCACCCATAATGGTCAGAATCGCTGCCTCTGCCAGGAACTGCAGCATGATCGAAGAAGTTTTTGCACCAAGAGATTTTCGGATACCGATCTCCCTGGTACGCTCTGTCACAGAAACCAGCATAATGTTCATAACGCCAATACCGCCAACCAGAAGGGAAATTCCCGCAACAAAAGAAATAAACGCTGTCACCATGCCAAGCATCTGGTTCATGGATTTCATGATATCCTGAAAGCTCTGTACCTGGAAATAATCATCACCCGCACTCTGATGGCGACGTTCAAGAAGATTCACGATCTTGTCTGCAACCATCTGGGAATCCAGAGTCTTATCTGCCTGCACTATGATCTGATAAAATTCCCCACTGCTTCCTGTAAAATCATCCATAGACGTATACGGCACATAGATGGTCACAGGCATTCCCTCATAGCTGTAGCTTACAAACGTTCCGTTCTCTTTCTGCGTGGTAACACCGCAGATACGGAAAGTCTTGGTCAGGTCATAGCAGGTGACATCCAGTGTCATTCCTACAATATCATCTGTTCCGAAAAGTCTCTTCGCATCTGCATCTGAGATCACGCAAACATTCTTGCCTTCCTCGACCTCTTTTGCCCCAAAATAGCTTCCGTATTTCATTGTCGCATTATCCACAAGCTTGGCATCCTGAGCTTCACCAGTTACAGACAGGGAAAAATCTCCCTTTCCTGTCACAGTTTCGCCGGAATAAGAGTCAGACACATTGACCCCTTCCACCTCATCCAGCTCCCGTACAGCATCAATATCTCCCGGCTCTATCCAAACATCTGCTGTAGTGGCCTCATCACTGCAATAAACACCAATCTGTCCACCGCCGATATCATCAATCTCACTGTTCATCTGATTCTTCGTACCTTCACCAATGGACACAATGGCGATCACCGAAGCGATACCGATAATGATACCAAGCATAGTGAGAAAAGATCTTCCCTTATTGGCCATGATATTATGGATCGCCATTTTTATATATTCATAAATATTACTCATTGGCAGTCTCCCCGGCATCTGCTGCACCATTGTCGTCGTCTGCCGGTACAGCCTCTGCAGCTATTCCCTCTTCCAGGGAACCAAGATCCTCGATCACCTCGTCACCGGCTTTGATTCCATCTGTAACCTCTACAGCATCATCAGAGCTGATTCCTGTTGTGATATCCTGTCTTGTGATCACACCGTCTTTGAGAACATAGCAGAAAGATCCGGCTTTGCCGATATTTACAACGCCAGCCGGAAGTGTTACTACATCCTCTGCCTTCTCAGCATATATCTTTACCTTGGCATCAACGCCAAGAAAAATATCTTCATCCGGCTGATCAATGCTGACAGTTGCCGAGATCAGTGTTGAACCCTTCTCGTTGGTTGTTGCAAGATGGCTGATCTTGATTACTTTTCCGGTATACTTTTTATCACCGATCGTAATATCCGCAGTCTGGCCTTCTTTTACCTTGGCATAATCATACTTGGAAACATTGATATCAACGCTTACTTTATCTGTGCTCTGCAGGGTAAAAAGCTCCATTCCCTGTGTCACAGTCGCCCCCTGCTGTACAGCTGCCTTGGAAATAACACCGTTGAAGTCAGCTTCGATCCCTTTTTTACCTTCTTCTACAAGCTCTTTTGCCGACTTTGCATCCAGTTCTGTCAGGTTATTGGTAACACGCATCTTCTCTTTTTCTTCTTTAGTAAGACTTGTGGAATCTGCCTCCGCAATGGACTTCTGCGTTGCAAGATCGGACTGGAGATCAGCAAGATCGGAACTTGCCTGTTCTATAGCATTCTCAATGCCGGAAGTATCAACGGAAGTGCTTGCAGTCTCTGCTGAGCCACTTCCCTGATCTGCTGCATCCTGACCGGAACCTTCTGTTCCATCTGTAAATAGATCACTCTGACTGCTGTTCTGGCTGTTACTGTAATCTGCATATTCCGGCATTTTCGGCTGGTTCGCCTTTTTGTCCTCATACGCTTCTTTTGCCTGCTGGCTGTTGATCTCAGCCTGGCTTCTTGCTCCCTCAGCATCATCCAGAGCCTGTGCATTCTCATCAGAAGGATCTGCCTGCCACTGTGCAAAAGCCATCTGATAAGCAGTATCTGTCTGATTATATACGCCCTGTGCCTTGATATAAGCAGTATTCAGCTCTCCAAGCTCTTTCTGGTACGCAGGAAGTGTCTTGGTCTGATATGTATTCAGAGCCTCTGCATAGGCTCTCTGATTCTCTGCCTCTGCCTGTGCCTCAGCGGCAGCCTGAGCCTGAGCTGCTGCCTGTGCGTCGGTCGCTGCCTGAGACTGAACAGCTGATAACTGTGATTTCAGTGATGCAAGATAATTCTGCTTGTCTTTTACCTGCTGTTCCAGAGTAGCAACCTTGGATTTCGCATCTTTCTGCTTCTGGTCTGCCTGATTCGATTTATTAATGGAATTCTTATAATCATATTCGCCAGACTTTACATTCAGCTCTGCTTTCTGATTATCCCGCTCCAGATCCTTCAGTTCAAACTCCACAAGCTTCGTTCCTTTGGAAACAGAATCTCCGTCTGCAAAAGACACCTTTTTCACCTGTGCATTTACCGGTGAATAAAAAGTCTTCTGCTCATCACTGACTACAGTACCTGTGGCATCTACGATCTCCTCCACATCTCCTGCTGCAGCTTTTGTAACGGAAACCTGCGGAAGCTGTGCCGCTCCTCTGCTGCCTCCTGTTACGGAATAAACACCACCGGCCACTACAACCGCTGCAACAATACCGATCGCGATCTTTTTACCCTTTTTCATCTTTCACTATGCCTCCTCGACAAATTCTTCATTGATCATATCTGACTCGATCTTTCCATCCATGATGCGGACCACTCTTTTGGCCTGAGCTGCAATTCCGTTGTCATGAGTAATCAGGATCAGCGTCTCTCCTGACCTGTGCATACTTTTAAGGATTTCCATGATCTCCCTGCTGGAGGCAGAATCCAGATTTCCTGTTGGCTCATCCGCCAGGATTACCGGCGGTTTGGCTGCAATGGCTCTTGCAATGGCAACTCTCTGCTGCTGACCACCTGACATCTCGCCTGGCTTATGATCCATACGTTTCTCAAGCCCTACTTTTGTCAGAGATTCCACTGCAAGCTTTCTTCTTGTTCTCCGGTCGATCCCACGGTAGATCAGCGGAAGCTCCACGTTCTCAATGGCTGTAAGGTTCTCGATCAGGTTAAAGCCCTGAAATATAAAACCGATTTCCTTATTACGCACCACAGAAAGGTCATTATCTTTCATCGTGGACACGTCCGTTCCATTCAGATAATACTTACCGGAAGTGGGCACATCCAGACATCCCAGCATGTTCATAAATGTGGATTTTCCAGAACCGGACTGTCCGATGATCGCCACAAACTCGCCTTTTCGTATCTCAAGGTTCACATGATCCAGTGCACGTACCTCGTTTTCTCCGGGATTATATATCTTGCACAGATCCACCACCCGTACCAATGTTTCTTCCATGTCTCCTCCTCTTAGCTGTAAAGCGGATATCTGCCATCCGCTTTCGCTGTTTACATATCAAACGGATATCCGCAATCCGCATTCGTCACGTAGCTCTCACCTAATAACCTCTTCGCAGTTTATTTGGTTAAAAATACAGAGCAGCATCTGCAGGGGAACAGGCTGCTCTGTTTTATTACCGGGGAAAAATCCCTCTCATTTATTCATAACGAAAAACATATCTGAATGGATTCAGATCCTGAACAGAAATTTTTATGCTTCAAGAAGAAATGCCTTGTATGCTTTATATGCCTCGTATACATCTGCCTTGCTTGTAACTTCCCACGGAGAATGCATGCTCAGCACAGCCACACCGCTGTCAATAACTTCCATTCCATAAAGTGCAGCAATGTAAGCGATGGTTCCGCCGCCACCAAAATCAACTTTTCCAAGCTCTGCTGTCTGAAAAGCAACATCGTGATCATCAAAGATCTTGCGTACTCTTGCAACATATTCTGCATTGGCATCGTTGGAACCGGATTTACCTCTTGCTCCGGTGAACTTATTGAGAACGATACCTCTTCCAAGATACGCTGCGTTCTTTTTCTCAAAAGCCTCACTGTACGCCGGATCATAGCCTGCACTTACGTCTGAAGAAAGCATGCTGGAATTGCGAAGTGCACGTCTCACTGCCAACTCGGAATAACATCCCATTCCATCCAGAAGCTCTGCCACACTGTTCTCAAAAAACCTTGACTGCATACCGGTTGCTCCAACGCTTCCGATCTCTTCTTTATCTACCAGCAGGCAGCATCCTGTACGCTTCGGTGTCTCATTCATCTCAAGCATTGCTGCAAGGGAGGTGTAAGCACAAACCCGGTCATCCTGTCCGTAAGCTGCGATCATGCTTCTGTCAAGTCCGCATTCTCTCGCCTTGCCGGCCGGAACGATCTCAAGCTCTGCTGAAAGGAAATCTTCCTCCTCAATACCATATTTCTCATTTAAGATCTTCAGAACATTCTGTTTCACAGCTTCTTTCTTCTTGTCATCCGGAAGATCAGCAAGCGGTCTGCTGCCAATGAGAATATCGAGGCTCTCACCCTCGATCACCTCTGCAGCCTTCTTCTGAAGCTGCTTACCTGCAAGGTGGATCAGAAGATCTGTGATATAAAGAACCGGATCGTTCTCATCTTCGCCAATACTTATGTCAACTACACTTCCGTCTTTCTTTACAACAACGCCATGCATAGCCAGCGGCAATGTTACCCACTGGTATTTCTTCACACCGCCATAGTAATGGGTATCCAGATAAGCCAGATCTGTGTCCTCATAAAGCGGATTCTGCTTAATATCAAGACGCGGGGAGTCAATATGTGCACAAAGAATGCTCATGCCTTTGGAAAGCTCCTCTGTTCCCACATGAAACAAAGCTACGATCTTCTTCATACCAACTGCATAAACCTTATCGCCTGCCTGAATCTTGTCTCCTCTGGAGATCTTCGCCTCAAGTGCCTCGTAGCCTGCTGCCTCTGCCTGCTTCACGATCTCTGTAACGCACTCGCGCTCTGTTTTACCTTTATTGAGAAACTCTCTGTAAGCCCTGTTAAGCTTCTCCATCTCATTTTCATCTGCTTCCTTATAGGAAAGCCATGCGTTTCTTCTTTCCATCTGATGGTCCACCTTTCTTCTATAAGATTGCGGATCCTGCCTGCAAAAAAATCTGACAGTTTCCGTTTCTCATCATATTATCTGCAATCTGTCTACTATTATAGGTCAAACAATTTTAAATTTCCACCGCAATTCCCATTCTTTACAAAATCTTTATGATTCGCTATAGTAATTCTTAAGAAATTCAGGAGGAAAAAAACATGCAATCATCCGATCAGCTTCAGACGCTGCTTCATTCTGTTAACCGAAAAAGCTATCCGGCATACAAATCTCTTCGTGGTGCTTACCAGTTTGACAGATATATTTTGTCCATTGACCATGTGCAGGGAGATCCCTTTGCTTCTCCTTCTCATATCAGTGTGAAACTTACTCACCGGGATACCGGATTTCCTGCGGAGTATTACAAAGATACCCTTACCCGCATCACACTTGGCGATTTTCTTAACCGCCAGTTTGAGCAGCAGATCAGCCGCTACACCTTCCGGGCAAAAGGCTCCGGAAAAAGCGGTCTGATTTCTGTCAGTCACTGTTGTCAGGAAGTCCTTGCACGCACAGCCTGTGAAGTGACCGAAAAAGGCATTACAGCCCGTTTCTTCATCGGATTTCCGGCTAATGGCCGCACCATCAACTCTCCCGAGCTTGAAAAAATCTTCTTTGATTTTCTCCCGGTATGTATCCACAAAGCATTTTTTTACCGGAATCTGGATGCCGGCCGGCTGAAACAGGCTATCGAACTTGCTGAAGACCAGGAATACATCCGTCAGGAACTGCACAGACGTTCCCTGGCAGCCTTCATAAATGACGGTGCAATACTTCCCCGAGAGAGCGGTATTTCCTCCCGTCCGATGAAAGATTCCGTTCCTTTTGTTTCCCCGGAGCACTTACGTATTTCTCTTGATCTGCCCCATAAAGGAACCATCACAGGCATGGGGATTCCCTGCGGCATTACATTGATCGTAGGCGGCGGATACCACGGCAAATCTACTCTTCTCAATGCTCTGGAACTTGGTGTTTACAACCATATCTCCGGAGATGGGCGGGAATATGTGATCACCGACGATTCTGCCCTGAAGCTACGCTCAGAGGACGGACGTTTTATTAAAGACGTGGATATCTCACTTTTTATCAACGATCTTCCAAATAAAAAAGACACCCGCTGTTTTTCTACAGAGGATGCCAGTGGCAGCACCTCTCAGGCTGCCGGTATTATCGAAGGTATTGAAGCTGGAAGCAAAGTTTTTCTTCTTGATGAAGATACTTCTGCTACGAATTTTATGGTGCGGGATTCTTTCATGCAGCGTGTGATCTGCCGGGAAAAAGAGCCCATCACGCCATTTCTGGAACGTGCCCGGGATCTTTATGAAAAGGCTGGTATCTCTACAGTTCTGGTTGCCGGAAGCTCCGGAGCTTTTTTCCACATTGCAGATACTGTGATCCAGATGGATAACTACCGCCCTGTTGACATCACTGCTGCCACACATAAGCTTTGCAGCGAATATCCGCTTTCTGCCGCCGAACCCCCAGCGTTCCATATGCCTGACAGCCATCGTCTCATGACAAAAGCCAAAGCCGCACCGGCCCGTCACGGCCGCCCCGGCCAGCCGGAACGCCTGAAAACAAAAGTTCATGGAAAAGACGGCTTCTCCATCGGAAAAACAGAAGTGGATCTCCGCTATATCGAGCAGCTCACAGATTCCGAGCAGACCGATTCCCTGGCACTGCTTCTGAAATATGCCGTCGAGCACCTCATTGACGGAAAACATACTTTGCCGGATATCGTTGCTTATCTGGATACACAGCTCCATAAACAAGGCCTGGCCTTCTTCTCCGAAGGAAATTATATTCCCTGCGGTTATGCCATACCACGTATTCAGGAAATCTATTCCTGCTTTAACCGTTACAGACGGCCTTGATCCAATAATTACTCACTTTTATCCGTAACTCAAAACCACCGTCCTGTCGGCTCTGTCTTGCCAAACTGAACGGTGGTTTATCTTCATACATATTTTAGGGAAAGGAAAGAGTTTTTCTTAAGAGATTCTGTTCTCTTAAGATGTTTATATCATACAAGATAAATGTGAGAGAAATTTGTACAATTTCTAATAAATTTATAAAATTTATTAACGAATTGTAATCATTTCCAAAAATAATCCTTTCATTCGGTACTTCGGACTGTTTCTCACAAATATCAATCGTGTCTCTGTTCCTGATTATCATACGTCTCACAGAACCTGGCTGCAAAGGCCGGCGGTTCCTGGTGTGCATAGAGATGTGAGATATCTCCGAAAGAACTCATACGGAAAGACGCGATACCTTTACGGCGTTCTTCTGTTGTCAGCGTACTTACCGATGACGGTGCCGCGCAGAAATTCTGAAGCATTACGATCGGAGAGATACTGAGAAGATAACTGATCAGCACGCAGCTTACTCCAAAATGGCAGAAAAAAACCAGCGTATCTTCGTTCGCTTTCTCAGCTCTGTAATAATGTCCTTCGCGGACATATCCGTGCTCAGCCAGCACTTTATCAAAACTCTGTGTTACCCAGTCATATTCTTCTTTCATATGGCCTTCCCGCAGGATATCATTATCCCACCAGCGGTCAAAACTGTAAAAGTTCTCAATTTTTGTCCAGTCCTGTGGAAGCCAGTCCCATGGAATGATCTTATCGCCGTTTCTGTCCGGTCTTCTGATCTGAACATCAAACTCTCTCAGCCATTCACACTCCGTCGCTGTCCTGCCTGTTTTCTTCAGTGTGCAGGATGCCGTATCTTTCGCCCTTCCAAGTGGTGAGACATAAAAATCCCTGACATCAAGCGCAGCAATCTTTTCAGAGAGAAATTCCGCCTCTTTCCAGCCCTTTTCTGTCAGGGAATCTATTGTATAATCCGGGTCGCCATGTCGTATAAAAAGTAATCTCATCTTTTATGTGTCCTCCATTTTATAACCTGGATTTCCATTATATTCTTATTTTTTCTATTGTCAATTCCTGTTTTCTTTTTTATTCAGTACTGATTTTCAGATTGCAGCCTCCTTATAACCGGCAGTACGACCAGTCCTTGTCTATTCTGTCTTCTCTGCTTTCAGCTCCTGAACTGCTTTCTTCAAAGCCTGAAAAGTCTCCTCACTGATAATATGCTCAATTCGGCAGGCATCATGAAGAGCTGTTTTCTCCTGTACTCCCAGCATCATCAGCCAGCTGGAGATCAGCTGATGGCGTTCATATACTTTATCTGCGATCTTATGGCCGTCCTCTGTCAGACGAATATCTCCATTATCTGCAACTGTGATCAGATTCTTCTGACGGAGATTCTTCATTGCCACACTGACGCTCGGCTTCTTAAAACCCATTTCTGCTGCAATGTCTACTGCTCGTACAAGTGAGCTTCTTTTTCCCATGATCAATATGGTCTCCAGATAATCTTCTGATGATTCATTTGATCTCATGCTATTTACACCTCCCTCGGTTTGTTAAAACTAACCAAGTTAATCATAGCATACTTTTGGCGATTGGGCAATGCTTTTCACCGAAAAAAAAAGCCTGACAGCAAAAAGCTGTCAGGTATTTGCTACTGCATCCGGGCTGTCTCCTCTTCGATAACCTGATATCCACAATCTGAACATATCTTCAGCATTTTAGACAGTTTCAAAAATTTTTCATGGGAATAATCCTTATTCAGAAGTTGTGTATACCCCTGAAGTTTCATTTCTGCCAGAACATGTACAAGATCACTGTCTGCTTCTTTTCCATAATTTTTCAAAAAGTTTTCCTGCAAAAGCTGTTCCATTTTTTTGCAGGTATCTTCCCAGAAGTTCTCATATCGGGTACCTTCTGCTCCATTTATAAGAATCCTGGCAATGTCCCGATTTTCCCAGATAAAATTAATAACGATCCGGTCATACTCCTCCGGCTGTATTATTTTCTCTTTCTGAGGATCTGCAAGACTGCCTGCGATTTGTTCCAGACTGCCTACGGTTTCCTCCACGATCTTTTCAAAAAGAGATGCCTTGCTTTCAAAAAAGAAATACAACGCTCCCGTGGTCACATCGGCTTTTCTGCAAATCGAACGAAGAGATGCTTTCAGGAACCCTTTATCCCTGAACTCTTCCTTTCCAGCCTCCAGAAGTCTGCTCCGCACAGCACTTTCTGTTTTTTCCATATTGTACGCACTCCATTATTTTTTCCTGTGTTCTCCGCATACAGGAAAATTCCTCTTGTTTCAGTTTTCGGCCAGAATTTTCGTCTTATTCCGGTCATGTGAATATTTTAACCCATATCTTCCCAAAAGAAAAGTATAAATGCTTTATTTCATGGGTGAATCCCCTCGATCTGTGACAATTTCATATCCCACAGACTCTGCACGTCTTGAAAGGCACCCCCTGCATTCCGCTGCTTCCTCTCCTGTACATATCTTATTGTCATAAAGCTCATACTGTTTCCTGTTCTTCACTGGTGAAAGATTAGGCATTACCACATTTGCACCTGCCTGAAAGCCTTTTTCACGGCCTCTGGGGTCCAGAGTTCCCAGTGCTGTTGTAGCCGGAAGAAGCACCTTCGGCAGCATGATCCGGATCACAGACAGAAGAAAAAGCGTCAGCTCCACACTTCCTGGCTCTTCCTTCGCGAATTTCGTATCATGATGAGGAATAAACGGCCCGATCCCTGCCATATGCGGATTCAGTTTCTTCAGAAAAACCAGATCCTCTGCCAGGTTTTCCATGGTTTGTCCCGGTGCCCCTACCATAAATCCAGCTCCGATCTGATATCCCAGTTCTTTCAGATCATAAAGACATTGTTTTCTATTGGAAAGGCTCAGATTCTCCGGATGCAGATAGCGATAATGTGCTTCATCAGCTGTCTCGTGGCGAAGAAGATAGCGATCTGCACCTGCTTCCCGGAATTTTCGGTAGCTTTCTTTCGATTTTTCTCCAATGGACAAAGTAATGGCACAATCTGGATAGTTCTGTTTTATAGACTTTATGATATCAATCATCCGCTCATCATTAAACCAGGGATCTTCCCCTCCCTGGAGTACAAAAGTCCGAAATCCCAGTTCATGTCCATTCTCGCAGCATTGAAGGATTTCCTCCTTGGTCAGACGATAGCGTTCCGCATTGGTATTAGAACGGCGGATCCCGCAGTAATAACAGTCATTTCTGCAGTAATTGGTAAACTCAACCAGACCTCTTGTATAAATCTTGTTTCCAAAATATTTCTTCTGGATACGAACAGCTTCCTGCCTGATCATGCCTACAGTCTCCGGATCTTTGTATAAATTCAGAAGTTCCGGATACTCCTCCTGTTCAAGCTGTCCCTGTTTAATAAATTTCTCTGCAATCCCCATAATTTATATACCCTTCTTTTTTATTTTTAAAATCAGTTATAGCATTCTCAAAACAGTTATAGATATATTTTATCATAAGTAATCTGACTATTCTATAAAAAGACTCTTTCCACACTTCTGACATAATAAAACGGACACCCTGCAGTAACTGCACAGCATCCGTTTCCATAAAATTATATAGATTAATTTTCAATTATCTGATCAGATCTTTCACAACCTCACCAGCAATGATCAGACCTACCACTGACGGCACAAAAGCATTACTTCCTGGCACCTGGCGACGCTGGGTGCATTTTCTGGCAGTTCCCGGAGGACAGATGCAATGTGATTTGCAGCTTATGGCCATATCATCTATCGGTGTCACTGGCTTCTCCTGTGAATAAACAACTTTCAGTTTTTTGATCCCGCGTTTCTTCAATTCACGACGCATAACTTTTGCCAGCGGGCAAACCGATGTCTTATAAATATCCGTCACCATAAAACCGGTAGGATCCATCTTGTTTCCGGCTCCCATAGAGCTGATGATCGGCGTTCCGCTGGCCTGTGCCTGTTCAACCAGCATCAGCTTACCTGTTACTGTATCAATCGCGTCAACCACATAATCATACTGAGAAAAATCAAAAAAATCTGCTGTCTCCGGCACATAAAAAGTCTTATGGATGTTTACCACTGCGTCCGGATTGATCTCAAGGATACGTTCTCTGGCTACATCCACCTTATATTTGCCAACTGTTTTTCTTGTTGCATAAATCTGACGGTTAATGTTGGTCAGACATACTTTATCGTCATCAATAAGATCCATTGTTCCGACACCGCTTCGCACCAGCGCTTCTACTGTATATCCGCCAACTCCGCCGATTCCGAATACTGCAACTCTGGAATTTTTCAGTTTCTCCATTCCTTCTTTTCCAATTAGTAATTCTGTTCTTGAAAACTGGTTCAGCATTTTCTGATTTCTCCTTGTATTCTGTGCTTGTTCTGCTATATTTACATTTCGCTTTTCTGTTTTTATGACTGCCAGGATTCTATCATTTATATATAGTCTTGTCAATATCCCTACTAATACGCTAGGAATATATGGTACAAAAAAAGACTCCATTTAAGGAATCTTGTTAATACTGCGGGTAGCCGGACTTGAACCGGCACGGAGTTGCCCCCGAGAGATTTTAA
>OLPG01002767.1_pt1 | contig 11822 bp, 9 predicted proteins | sample 1672311 | NCBI WGS metagenome assembly OLPG01 (sample SAMEA3136670, study PRJEB25190) | human gut metagenome | biome: human gut; feature: human-associated habitat; material: faeces | place: Austria | collected 2013
TGGGTCACTTTTCCCTCGTTATTCCACCGCTTGGCAATAAAACGCGCCGTATGCCAGTTTCCGTCCACAGCCAGATATTCCGCCGCCACAGTTTCGTCTTTTTCCAGCCGCTCTGCCAGGGTATGCAGGTCAAAGAACTCCCTCATCCGCTCCCGGTATTCCGGTACACCGAACGTCTCATGCAGATATCTCACATCCGCAGATGCACAGCCGGTTCTTTTTTCTTCCGGATAAACCTGCCGTTCCGTATAGATTTGCTCATATGTATCCGCTTCCAGATCGATCCGCAGAATCTCGTAATAGATTTTACTGATCGCCAGCAGTACTTCATTACTTGCTTCTGTGCGCTCCAGTGCCTGCTGCAGTTCATACTGCTTTCTCTCTTCCTCTGCAATGATATCATCAATATGATGAAATCCGATCAGTACCCGGTTATCAAACTGTACTTCGTTGATCCGCACCACCTGCACCTCAAAATACTGCTCTCCTCGCATATTCGGGATGCTCCGGTAACGGAAATTGATACGCTCTTTTTCTGCGAGTTCCTGCTTCAGATTTTCCAGATCCATGATTTTCAGAAACTTCTCCAGATCTTCTTCTCCCACATAATTTTTCGCATATCCCTTCATCGTGCTGACATAATCCAGACTTTTTCTTCTTTGCATGGAAATCATCCGTGACGCATTCGCAGTATTTTCCAGCTTTAACATTGCCGCAGATCCCTGTTCCAGATCCACGATATACACCGATGTGTAATCTCTGCACAAAACATCCAGAAACTGCCGTTCTTTTTCCAGTTCGAACCGGTTCTTGCTCAGCAGGTATTCATGCCGGTTCAGCACATTCCGCATCTGACTGCCGTCATTCATACTGCCAAGATACGCTCCCATCATCGGAAGCACCGAAAGCAGCTGTTTCGACTGTTCCAGCTCTGGATTATCGATCCGGATATAGCCCCACAGTTTTCCCCGGTACATCAGCGGAAAAGCAATCAGCATCTCCACACCTTCCACATGAAAACGGTGGTAAATAACCGCATCCTCATGCCGGAGTTCTTCCATATCACGGATCACCACCGTGCGTCCCTCACAAAATGCTTGATGGTACTCCGGGATCCAGTGGATCGATACCATCCGCTTATCCGTTCCCGGAAAGGAGAGGTCTTTCCTCCAGTATTCAAAGCTTTTCTCATAGGTATCCCCGTTGATGATCGGAAATACCAGTACCCGGTCCGCATCTGTACAGTCTGCCATCAGTTTCAAAAATTCCTGAAACGATTCTGCCCAGTCCCGGTCTCCGTTTTCTTTCTTTTTTCCGAGCACAACCGCCTGCTCCATCAAACAGGTAAATGCATCCTGATTTTCTCTTCTTTCGCTGTCCATTTTTCTACCTTCCTCGTATTGCTTATCTATCTGTTCTTTCGGGTCATCTCCGCAATCGTATGTATCATCTTTTCCAGTTCCATCGGTTTTGCCAGATGCGCGTCCATACCCGCTCTGGTGCATTGCTCCATATCCTCACGAAATGCATTTGCCGTCAGGGCAATGATCGGAATCTTTCATGCCGATTCCGGTATCTGCCACCGTCCAGCGGTACAGGACTTTATTGCCTTCTTTTCCTGCATTTTCCATCCTGACAGTGATCGAGCCACCCGGACTTTTTCCGGTCTTCTTTCATCACTTCCGGTGTGGCTTTCCTGTAATCCTCAATGTTCAGATAACCGATGATCCCGTTCAGCAGTGTGCGGATATCGTGGGACATCCGTGAGAGAAATACAGACTTTGCCGCACTTGCCTGCATTGCTTTCTCAAGCGCCAGCTACAGCTCTTTTTCCCTCTCTTCCATCACTTGCTGTCGGCGTTTTTCTCCCATTACAATGATGGTAAAAAATACGGCAAAAATCGCCAGAATACTGAATACCACATGGCACGTGGCAACCCGGTTGCTGTTTGCCAGCTGCATACAGCTCGAATCCGGCGCAAAAATCAGAAGTTCCCAGTCACTGTAATCAAGGGGGGCATAAGATTTATCGGCACTGGATGCACGCATGATCTGTAAAACCATTTCCTCGTTTGCATCACAATCCGTCATAAGATTTTTCAGCAGATACGAGGCTGCTTCCAGATGATCCTGTTCGTTTTGCATCTCATTGACGATCATCTGTCCCATCCGTTCCCTGGAATCATCCAGAATATTAAAACACTGACCGGTCGCAATTTTCTGAACAAATGCCGTATAAATCCCCAGTATCCCCACGATCATCAGGATCAGGACAGCAGTAAGTTTAATATACAGATTCTTTTTATTTAACAACATTTTTTTCATGGCTGTCCTCCCTTCGGGTATACTGGGATTTTCTCTATATTTTCTGTTGTTTTTTCTCTGTTTTTGTTACACTTTCACAATTCATTATACTATGTCCCGGAGACTTTCACAATGGATTTATCAATTTCTATTGCTGGGATCTCCGGTAATACCATATTTTTATGAAAGGCGCGATAAAGGTCTGCAAGTTTCACCGGCGACTGTGCAGATACATCCGTGCGGTTTTCATAGAGCCCGGTCAGAAAATCTCCCAGGGAAAGTTCCTGCTTTTCCACCGTCTCTTCCAGTTCCCCGAGACTCTCCGTCGTAAAAATACAGGGACTGTTCCCAAGACTGCTCTCTGCCTCCATGCCATTCAGCACTTTTTTGAATGTTTCCCCGTTCTCCTGTAGACTCGCCCCAAAAACCACCGCCTTTACATGCCCGATATCCAGATATTGCTCTCTGGTTGCCTCGTAAGCGGCACGGATCTCCTGTGCATCCGAACCCGTAAAATACAGTTCCTTCCCCGGCTGCGTCTCGCCGCTTTGTTTGCTCTGTCCGGTATCTTCCGTCAGCGAAGCCATATGCAGCCAGACGATATAATTTTCCTCTTCCTCCTGCCAGTCGATCCCGATCACCTGCGGATACGCCCGTTTTTCCGGTTCCACGATCTGACAGGAAGTAAGCAGCGCAAGCCCCAGGACAGCCATACCAAAAAGAAGTTTTCTTTTATCTTTCTCCATACGATCGCCTCCTCGCCCATCCGGCGCACACTGTGATCACCAAAAACAACGGCAGATAGATTTTCCATAACAGTTCCGGATAATACCTGCTCCACGCCCACTGCGTCTCCCCGACAGTTCCAAAAATCAGGCAGAGAATCGCTGCCGGGATCCGGCTGATCGTAACAGAAACGCGCTCCGCCACATAACTGCTGTAAAAAAAGATACTTCCCAGTAAAAATGTGAGTGAAAACAGCAAAATACTTAAAAAGATCAGATCCACCCTCCGTAAAAATCCACCCGGGATCTCCACGCCTGCCATCACTTCCAAAATGGGACAGGTATCCATATTTGGGGCGTCGGTTCCGAAGTTTGCTGTGAGAAGCAGCGCTCCCGCGAGAAACCAGAGAGACAGCTGACCGACCGCCAGCGCCAGCCCTTCCTTTTTCTTTTCCTCTTTTCCGGTACGGACCTGTACCATCAGCCAGGCTATCAGACCGATCCCGGATCCATATGCTACGTATTTTCCTGCATTTTTCACGCTGAGCATCCATTCAAAAGCTGCCGGTTCCGGCTGCTGACCACCCATCACCGTCCCTAATGGCTTTCCTGCCAGCAACAGTAAGATTCCTCCCAGCCACGCCACGATCGCCCAGGAAGTCTGCGCCAGCCGTCCCCGTGCCTGTACATGATGGGAACCGCCCAGTGCCGCAAACACGAACGCAAGGGAAAGCATCGTCTCCGGCACCCCGGAGACCAGATATTCCCCTGCCAGGTGTCCGACTTTTGCCACCAGCCATCCGCCGGTAAGTACCAGATAACTCTCCCAGATCCCTGCCAGCAGCCATGCACAGGTTTTTCCAAAGTACCGGATCGGATCCCGGAATACCGTCATCTGTCTTCGAAGGATCCCGCTCCAGCAGGCGAGGAGTGCTCCTCCGATCAGGATACCAACCGCTCCTTCTCTTCCGGTAAATCCGGGAATTCCCCATAACAGTCCCACGCCCAGTGCCGCGAGTAAAAACTGACAGCGCATCTGCAGCCAGGAAATTCGGTTATTATCTGCAAACATGTTTTCTGTCACCCCTTACCTTTTGATTTTCCCGTAACCGGATTCTCTGGGATCTTACTGCATAGATCGGGCGGTATCGCATCCGCCGCATCGGTGCCCGCACCAGAAGATCCCGCTCATCCCGATATCCGGCAACCTCTTTTCCGGTAAATGGCATCAGATACGGGATCTGAAAACTTGTCAGCCGCGCCAGATGTCCGAAAAGGAGATACAATCCCAGTACGATCCCATACATACCAAGCAGTCCGCCAAGCAGGATAAATCCGTATTTGATCAGCCGGAATGCCGAGGTACATTCCTCATTCGGTATGGCAAAGGAACTGAGTGCGCTCAGTGCCACAACCACCACCGCCATCGGGCTCACCAGATTGGCACTGACCGCCGCATCTCCGATGATCAGTCCGCCTACGATACCGATGGTTCCGCTGAGCGCCCCCGGCATCCGGATCCCCGCCTCGCGGATCAGTTCAAACGCCAGTTCCATAAACAGCACTTCCAGGAGGCTCGGAAACGGCACGCCCTGCCTGGACTCCGCAAAGGACAGGATCAGATTCGTCGGAAGGATCATCGTGTGAAATCCGATCACTGCCAGATACGTTCCGGACAGCAAAAAGGAAAATACCATCGCCGCATAGCGGATCAGCCGCTCAAAAGAGGCAATCTCGAATCGGTTATAGCGATCCTCCGTCACATTCATAAAGTCCTGAAAGGCACTCGGAAGCAGTAATGCTACCGGGGAATTGTCAGACAGTAACACCACTCTTCCGTCCAGCACTTCCATCGCCGCCAGATCCGGCCGCTCGGTCGTCTGAAACTGCGGAAACGGCGATACCCAGTCCTCTTCCGTCAGCTGCTCGATGATCCCGCTGTCTAACACACCGTCGATCACAAACCGGTCGATGCCCTGCCGGATCTGCTCAAGCACTTCCGGGTATACCAGTTCTTTCATATACACAAGTACCAGTCTCGTATTCGACCGGACACCGGCGGTCAGCTCTTCCACTTTCAGATCCGTGCTCCGGATCCTTTTCCGGATCAGAGCGGTATTGGTCTTTACCGACTCGGTAAATCCCTCGTTCGATCCCCGCAGCACCTTTTCTGTGTCCGTGGTATTTACCGAGCGGGAAGGATATCCCTTGCTCCCGATCTTCAGTCCCTTATTGTACCCGTCCACCAGAAGCAGCAGATTTCCCGCCAGCATCGCATCCATCGCCTCTTCCCTTGTGGGCAGCGGCTCCGCCTCCGAAAGTCCGAGGCTGTTCGCTTCCACTGCCTGATACACTTCCCCTGGAGTTTTATCCGTCATCTCGATAAACATCCGCCCAAGCACCGACTCTTCGAGGATCAGATTCGGCACGGTATTTTCCACATAGATCGCCAGCACATGGACGCTGCCCCCTTTTCCAAGCAGCATGGGCTGGAGTTTGATATCCGCACAGCCTTCGCAGCGGCTTCGAAACCAGACCTCATTTTCTTCCAGATTCTTTGTCACCGGTGTTCCCTCTGCCATATTTCTGCCTCCTTTTCTTTCTATGTACGCTCGGAATCCTGTTCACCTCCTTTATCTTCTCCGGTTCTTTTTCGTTTTATGCGCGCAAAAAAACAGAATCCTGTGTCAAAGTTCCTAATCCTTCCACACAGAGTTCTGTCTTTCCTGTTCGATCTTTTATTTTGGCTGTTCCTCTTTGTTCATCTGCTCCAGACTGCGCAGAATCGCGTCCTGCTGGTTCACGATATGGATGCAGATATCTTTCACCGCCTGCTGCTGATTTCTCGCTTTGAGTGCCCGGTATACGGCGTAGTGCTCTTCTACCAGCGTTTTCCGGCTCTCCACATCCTTCAGATATTCCACACGGTAGCGATACATCTGCTCCCGGATGTTACTGATGATCTGCACCAGACGCTTGTTGTGGGTGCTTCCGTAGATCACTTCGTGCACCTTGACATCTGCCGCCGCAAGTGCTCCCAGATCATCTCTTTTCATCGCTTCCTCGAACTCTTTCACCGCCTGTTCCAGTTCTTCGAGTTCTTCCTCTGTGATCCGATGACACGCAATCCGCACTGCCAGTTCTTCCAGTCCCAGCCGGACTTCCAGCACATCTTTCAGGTCTTTCTCGGAAATCTCCGCAACCTGCGCGCCTTTTCTCGGGATCATGATCACCAGACCTTCCTGTTCCAGCATCCGGATCGCCTCCCGGACAGGAGTACGGCTTACGCCAAGCCGCTGGGAAAGTGCGATCTCCATCAACCGCTCTCCGGGTTTTAACTCCCCGCGCAGAATCGCCTGACGAAGTGTATTGAAAACCACATCCCGCAGTGGCAGATATTCATTCATTTCCAGGTGTAAATCATTTGTCATCCGCTGTCCTTCCTCCATAGTTGTTAAACGGCACTGTCAGAAATACCTGCTGACATAATCCGCTCTCCCGCAGCTTCTGGCACGCCTCCTGTGCTTTTTCTTCGTTGTCAAAGACTCCGAAAACCGTAGGGCCGCTTCCGCTCATCATCGCGTTGACCGCTCCCCAGGCTTTCATCCGTTCCTTGATTGTCTCCACCTCCGGGTAAGCCGGGATCGTCACATCCTGTAAGACATTTCCCATCCGGTCAGTGATACCGTACAGATCACCGTCTTCCAGTGCTTTCCGCATCCCGTCGATGTCCGGGTGTACCGTATCGGTGTTCAGATCAAGTGTTGTATATACATATTTGGTAGATACGCTGATGCCCGGTTTTCCGATCAGGATCCAGCAGTCCGGCATCGGTGGAAGTACCGTCAGTTTCTCTCCGATTCCCTCTGCCAGTGCCGTTCCGCGAAGCACGCAGTATGGAACATCCGCACCGATCTGTACGCCGAGTTCCATCAGTCTGTTTTTGGAAAGCCCGCACCGGAACAGCCGGTTCATACCTACCAGTGTCGCAGCTGCATCGGAACTTCCTCCCGCCATGCCTGCTGCCACCGGGATCACCTTATGCAGATGGATGCTCACACCTTCTGTGATCCCACAGGTATCCATCATCAGTTTCGCCGCCCGGTATACGAGGTTACTTTCATCGACCGGGATATAATTTTTATTTGTCGTCAGATGAATCCCCGGCTCCTCACTCTTTTTCATATCCAGCTGGTCATACATCCGGATCGTCTGCATGATCATGCGGACTTCGTGATATCCATCTTCCCGTTTTCCTAACACATCCAACCCAAGGTTGATCTTCGCAAAAGCCTGTAAACGCATCCTTTCTGCCCCTTTTCTTTGCAATGTACTTTGTATACAATATTCATATAAGTATATATTACTATGTTTTTTCCGAAAATACAAGCAACTCTTTTCATATATTTTTATCACTAACTAAAGTTGCCTGCGTCTTACTCTTTTTTACAGAAACGTTGCTCACCCTTCACTGTTTTTCACCACTAGAAGTGTCTGACGCGGTTTGACTTCCCCCTCTCCGAGATCGTTCAGTTTCCGGATATCATCCATCGTGGTATAGAACATTTTTGCAATATCCCACAGCGTATCCTGTGGCTGTACCACATAACACACGATGCCCGGCATTTCCTCCAGTTTCTTTTGATCGGGTTCCTTCGTCTGGATCTCCTGTATGATGTTCTCCTCCCACTGGGTCACCAGCAGTGTGTTCAGATTCAGCACCACTTTCACCTCGATCTCACTGCTGTCAAGCATCACCATCGACAGCTGCTCCAGATCTGCCTGAAGCTGATAGCCGCACTGCCCGTTGACCTGTTCGCCCTCGATCATCTGCGAGAACGGGATCATCGTCTCCATGGAATAAAACGGCATCTCATCGTCACTGATGCTGTAGAGGATCCTTACCTGCACAACACCTTCCACCTGGATCCCGTGCTCTACCGGCTGCACGCTGTCCACCTTCACACTGCCCTCTCCGTGACAGATCTGCAGAATCTTTCCCTGTGCCTCGGCAACGGAGATCCGGTCACTGACATGGCATTTTGCCGCATTTTTTACCACCAGCTGTTCCAGCATCTGCGGCTCCCTCTGCGGGATACATTCCAGTTTTGGCGTATAGACATCCAGAAGAATGGTCTCCGTCTCCTCCTGATACAGTTTCATATCCAGTTCCAGCACCACATCCACCAGAAGCACCCGTTCTTCCCCGTCTGCATCCGGTTTGATCTCCAGATTGGACTGCAGCATCGTCGTGTCGATATACGAGATCATATCCATCGTACATCCCGTGCAGGAAAGTTCCCCGGAAAATGGTATCGTCTGTTCCAGCCACTGCAACGGATTTGCCTCATCATCGGACACATACAGCACAAATACCGACAGTTCGCCCCGCGCGGTCACCTTTCCCTCCTGTGCCCGCATCTCCAGTCCCCGTACCTGAATATCCTTCCACAGAATCTGATGAATATTCGGTTTATTCGAGGCAAGTGTGATCTCTTCTTTTTTCCGCAGGATATCTTTTTTATGTACACCAAGCGTCAGCACCCGGATCGTCTTTTTCTTTGTGGAAATCTGGTCAGCCCCCTTTAATTCCACGGGTACTGCCACCTGCGTATTCTCATCTACGACAGCAAAAAATTCCACGATCGCCTTGATATTCAGTTTCCGGGAATTGATCAGGTGGATCGTCAGATCCTCAATCTCCCATTTCAGGCAGACTTTATCCCCGCTTCGCACCTCGTCCAGATGCAACGTCTCCTCGATCGGAAGTTTCCCCTCCAGACTCGAAACCGTCCGTCCCGGACTGTCTGCCACATACAAAAGCCGAAAGACCAGCTGCCCCTGGATCACTGCTTTTCCTTCGCTCACCTGTACCTGGTCGATCTCCACCTCGCCTTTCTTCTGGATCATCTGCCCGATATCCGCTTTGTGATCCGGCACATTAAAATCCTCATCAAAGGTGATCTGATTCTGAGCCTCGCTTTTCTTTCGCAGAATATGCAGTTCTTTTTTTCGCAGTTCCATAAACTCCCTCCTAATCAAACACTACTTTTTTATGGCGGTTTTCCACCTTGATCACGAGATACGGGCAGGATATCCCCTCCGTCTCCCCACTTTTCCCCTCCGGACCGATCAGTTTCGTCTTTACATGGAGTTCCGTATCATTTTCACTGACTTTTTCCACCCGTATGCTGTAACCGCCGCTGCTCTGGATGCCGTATCCCTGCAGCAGATACAACATATCCTCCTCCTGATAGGTCATCTGAAATTCTTCCTGCTTTTTCACATCCACCACTTTCCGGATCTCGTCGGGTATCTGATCTTCTCCCAGTACCGTATATTCCACCGCATGTTCCTTCCCTTTTTTCTGCTGCATCATGCCGCACCCCCAGATACTCCCCGCCAGCACGGCGATCAGAAGCAGTAATACCACACTCCTGTTCATCGTCATTCCCCCACGATTGATCCCTATTATTTTATGTGGATTTTTTTCATAAATTCCTATATAATATTATGATACTAGGGACTAAATTCGGAAACCTGACGCAAGCTTGCTTACGGGAAGGTTTCTAAACTTGAATCTCTAACATCATACAATTAATAACGGAGGCACATATGATAAGATTTCTCTTAGTATGTATTACTGTCATCGGTTTTCTGATCCTCTCCATTCCCATTCTGATCGTCGAATGGATCATCGGTAAATTCAAACCTTATACCAAGGATATCAGCTCCCTGCGTCTGATCCAGGCAGTGTTCCGCTTTATCCTGTGGCTGACCGGTGTGGAAGTTACAGTGATCGGTGAAGAACTGGTTCCGAAGGACGAAGCTGTCCTGTATATCGGCAACCACCGCAGCTTTTTTGACATCCTGCTTACCTACACCCGCTGCCCGCGGCTGACCGGTTATATCGCAAAAACAGAGATGGAGAAAATACCGCTGCTTTCAAACTGGATGCGCTATCTCCACTGTCTCTTCCTTGACCGGAAAGATATCAAAAAAGGTCTGAAGACCATCCTGACAGGTATCGACCTGATCAAATCCGGTATCTCGGTATGTATCTTCCCGGAAGGAACCAGAAACCGGAACGAGAGCGACCTGGATCTGCTGGACTTTCATGAGGGAAGTTTCCGTCTGGCAACCAAAACCGACTGTCTGATCGTACCGATCGCGATGAACAACACCGTATCCATCTTCGAAAAACAGTTCCCGAAGATCCGGAAAACTCACGTGGTACTCGAATACGGCAAACCGTTCCGTCCGTCTGAACTCTCCAAGGAGGACAAAAAACATATCGGTGAATACACAAGAGCACAGATTCTTGAGACATTAAAAAAGAACGAGCCACTGGTTTAATACCGGTGACCCGTTCTTTTTTATTATTCAATATATTTCATTTTCTTTATTTCTGTAATGCCTACACTACTTTTCCAAAATTCATAAAATGAGAAGCCTTTACAAGGATCGTATCGCCCTGTTTTACCTGCTCTCCAAGATGAGCCAGCAGATCTTCCAGTGTGGCAAAATGAACAATCCCCAGCGCTTTTCCTTCCGCGTTGCTGCTCATCTTTGCCGCCTCTGCAATCTCTTTTGCCAGAGTACCCACACAGATCAGAAGATCAATCCCGCAGGTTCCCGCGAAAGTTCCGACTTCTCTGTGCAGCTCTTTCTCATTCGCACCGAGTTCTCCCATATCGCCAAGTACGGCAACCTTTCTTCCCATCGCATCTTTCAGGATACCGAGAGACGCTTTCATGGACATCGGATTAGCGTTGTAGCAATCATCCACGATTGTATAATTTTCATTTTCAATAATATGGAACCGGCCGCTTAACGACTGTAAACTTTCGATTCCTTTCTGGATCTCGGAAAGTTCCATGCCGTACGCCAGACCAACGGCTGTTCCTGCCAGCGCATTGTAAACCATATGGCGTCCCGGGATCGGCACAACCACGGAGAATGCTCCTTTTGGCGTATGGATCTTACAGGCGATTCCCTTCAGACCTTTGCTCTCAATCTCATCGGCATATAACGGGAAGTCCGGGTTCATTCCGAAGTGTATCGGAGCTTTTCCCTGCACTTCTTTTACCGTGATCAGTTTGTCATCGTCCCCGTTTAAGATCACGGTTGCATCCGGTTTCAGATGGTCAAAAACCTCTGTTTTGGCTTTCAGCACACCGTCACGGTCACCCAGATTTTCCAGATGGCAGGTTCCGATGTTGGTGATCACACAGGTATTCGGCTGTGCGATCGAAGCCAGACGGTGCATCTCTCCAAAATCACTGATTCCCATCTCCAGAACTGCGATCTCATCCTCTTCACGGAGACGAAATACCGTCAACGGAAGTCCCAGTTCGTTGTTAAAGTTTCCAAGTGTTTTTAATACCCGGAACTTCTGTTCCAGAACTGCTGCGATCATCTCTTTCGTGCTGGTCTTTCCCACACTTCCGGTGATGCCGACAACCGGAATCTGTAACTGTTCCAGATAATATTTTGCAAGATCTTTCACCGCTTGGAGAGAAGATTCCACCTGAATATAAGGGAACTCCACATCTCCTAACGGGCGTTCACTTAAGGTAGCCAGCGCTCCCTGCTCCATGACCTGATCGATAAATTTGTGACCGTCTGCTCTTGCACCAACAATCGGAACAAACAGGCAGTTTTTTTCTATTTTCCGGCTGTCCGTTGTCACTGCTTCGATGCACTGACTTTTTTTCTCCTCCGGTCCGTAATACGTTCCGTGGCAGGCAGCCGCGATATGTTCCAGTGTAAGATTCTTCATCATTACAATTT
>OLPG01002768.1_pt1 | contig 11816 bp, 8 predicted proteins | sample 1672311 | NCBI WGS metagenome assembly OLPG01 (sample SAMEA3136670, study PRJEB25190) | human gut metagenome | biome: human gut; feature: human-associated habitat; material: faeces | place: Austria | collected 2013
CTACGGTGCTGGCAATGTAACGTTACGCCGATTTACACCCAAGTCGAAAGCGCAGAGCTGATGACTCATCCAACTTACGGGAAAACACTCTACATCTCACCCTGAACCAGATTTCCACTCCAGCCATCCATACATCATCCTATCGGATTCACCTTCCGTACAGCCACATCTTCCTTCCGGTTGGAAATACCAGCCAGCACACGTCTTGATGGCGTCCATATCTCCATATGCATCCCCCATCCTTGCCCTTCCCACCCCAATATTGTATAATCACCTCAAACAACATCCCACCCCATTTTGTGACCCAAAATTGCGTTTTTGTTGCATAACCCAAGAAACCAGGAGGCCCACCCCAAATGAAAAACACACACCAGAAACCAAAAACCCAACACACCCTCTCCGTCTACTTCTGCGGCCAGGAAGACTGCGGCTCAGGCCACTCCTTCGGCCCGGCCATGCGCCCACACTACCTTCTCCACGTAATCTACCACGGCAAAGGCATCTACCAGTGCGGCGGCCACACCTACCATCTAAAAGCCGGCGACGCCTTCCTCATCCGCCCCATGGACTCCATCTACTACCGCGCCGACAACACCGAACCCTGGAGTTATGCCTGGGCAGGCTTTGACGGCTCCGCCTGCAAAGAAATCCTGGAGCAGACCATATTTTCCGACACCCTCATCTTTACCCCCGAAACCCCAACCCAGCAAAACAACCTCCTCACCCGCATGACAAACCTCCTTGCCACCTTCTCCGAAAACAACGGAAACGACCTCGCCATCGCCGGAAACCTCCTCCTAATGCTATCCTCCGTGCAAAAAAAGCCCTCTGAAAGCAGAACCGACATCGCAACCCTCTACTTTCAGAAAGCTTCTGAATACATCAAAAACAATTACGCCTACCCCATCCAGATCTCAGACGTGGCACGCTACGTAGGAATCGACCGTTCCTACCTCTACCGGATCTTCATGGAACACGAAAATATCTCCCCAAAACAATATCTCCTGAAACACCGCCTCCAGATGGCAACCCAGCTCCTCTGTTCCTCAACCTGCACCATCACAGAAGCAGCCCTTTCCTGCGGGTTCCGGGACGCCCCATCCTTCTGCAACTACTTCCGCCAGGGCACCGGCTACACCCCGAAAGAATTCCGAAAAACCTACAGCGGAATCATTAACGCATAACCAGACAATACTTCACCATTTCTCAACTGCCCACCAGAAGAATCCACCCCAAAAAATCCGCATCCAAACATCCGGAACATCTCTTCCGGGAACAAAAAAAGACGGCCGCTCAACCTGCATCCGTACCCAATGCAAATGATCTCCGTCTTTCACTTTCTGGAAAAGAAATGCTTAAGAAAAACATACAAAACAATAATAAACGCAAACACATACCCAAAGGCACCCAAAGCCGGAATCCCCCACAACTTCGGTTTCATATCCGTAGTACAGATGATACTGGAACTGATCAGAAGCGCCATCACCCACAACCCCATCACGATATTCCGCACCAACCGCCGCAAAAGCCACGCCAGGTCATCTGAAGCATGAAGATCCAGATTAATCTTCGTCTGCCCTTTCATACAACCCTGAAGGAAATCCGCTGCCAGAGATGGAATATCAATGGCACGCCGAAGGGACCAGACAAGATTTTTGCCACCTTTTTTGATCTCGTGCTTCCAGTTCCCATTGCTGAAAAACTGCTCCTTGATCCTTGCTGCGGCAATCTGTGTCATATTGATATCCGGACAGATCTCAGCAAGAACACCTTCCACATGGGTCAGTCCCCTTGCGAGCATAGTCAATCCATGCGGCATCATGATCTTATTTTCCTTCATGACCTCCATCAGATCCACCATGACTTCCGCCACATCAATATTTCCCATATCCGCAGTACCATATTTCTCCATCAGTCCCCGGATATCTTCATAAAGCTTACTGGAATCCGGTTTGCCCTTAAACTCACCAAGAGCCAGAACTGCATCCTGGATCTTTCCGATATTGTTCATGGCAACCCCTTCAATGGCTTCTCCAATCAGCTGACGGTCATGCTCTGTGAGCCGTCCCATCATTCCCATATCGATCCAGACAATCTTTCCTTCCTGGATCCGCACATTTCCCGGATGGGGATCCGCATGGAAAAATCCATCCTCCATGACCTGTTTGATGAAATTATCCACATATTTCGTTCCAATCTCATTAAGGTCATAGCCATTGGCCAGAAGATTGGCTTTGTCATTGATGGCAAAACCGTCAATATATTCCATCACCAGAATATGAGGAGAAATATACTCTCGGTAAAGAATTGGCACTTTAACAAAAGCCACATCTTTATTCTTCTTGGCAAATTCCGCCATGTTGGCAGCTTCTGTCAGGAAATTCATCTCCTCCTGGGTCACTGTCCACAGCTCGCTTAAAACCATGTTCAAGTCCACCATACCCTTGATGCTTACCGGCGGCATCAGACGCACAGCCTTATGCATCAGGCCGATATCCCTTGCCATGGTTTCATAGATTCCCTTACGCTGAACCTTGATCACAACTTCTTCTCCGGTTTTCAGCGTAGCGCGGTGAACCTGGGCAATTGAAGCAGCACCCAGCGGTTTCTGCTCAATATGCTGAAATTCTTCCTGCCACGGACACCCCATGGATTCCTCCAGAACCTCGATGACCTGGGAAAATGGCATGGGTGGTACATCCGAGCAGAGTTTCATCAGCTCATCACAGTATCTCTTGGGAAGAATATCGGAACGCAGGGACATAATCTGACCCAACTTAATATAAGTTGGGCCCAGATCTTCCAGTATGAGCCGGAGCTTCTCAGGCGAAACACCCCGGGTAATGGCATGCTTTTTCAGAACAGCTGTGATCTCTCTCAGCCGTTCTCCATATCCGCTGTTCTCTTTCTTCTCCTGTTCTTCTCCGCCCATAAACTTCTCCATTTACTGCTTTCTTTATGATATTTCTTATTACTCTGCTGCCGGCTCTTCGCTCCCGGCTTCTTCTGTTACCGTTTCTGCCTCCACAGGAGCTTCCGGTGCAGCCTCCTCAACCGGTTCTTCTGCTGCCTCAGAAGCCTCTTCTTTCTCTTTTGCTGCCTCAGCCTGCATACTCTCGATCTGTGCTTTCACAGCTGCCAGCTGCTCCGGTGTCAGTTTGGAGATCGTTGCTTTCAGCTCTTCCCGATCGTTCTTTCTGGCTGCAGATTCTTTTACAGAATCAGCGGCTGTCTTAACTGTTGATTTGATGTTGTGTTTCAGTTCCTGATTAAGAACCTTACCCTGCTCAACAGTAAGCTCGCCTTTTTTAACCAGCTCGTCCAGGATCTCCTTGGATTTCTCTGCTGTTACTGCTGCTGTACCAATTCCTACTAATAAGATTTTCTTCAGTCCTTCACCTAATTCCATAATAATTCTCCTTTCCTAAAAACGGCCACTGCCGTTCCATGTACCTGATCGATTTCTACCATATTCCCAGAAAAACAAGCCCTTTCGGAACAAAAATGATCAGCCCGACAATCGCTGCCATGATCGCTGCGATCAGTACTGCTCCGGCTGCTGTGTCCTTGGCGATCTTTGCCAGAGGGTGACGTTCTTCTGTCACAAGATCTACCACAGCTTCCACTGCCGTATTTACCAGTTCCAGCGCCATCACCATTCCGAACAATCCCAGGCAGATACACCACTCCGTGACGGAAATTCCAAGGATCAGCCCTGCGATCACCACAAGAACTGCCACCGTACAGTGGATCTTCATATTTCTTTCCTGGCGGATACAGGTAAAAATTCCCTGAAACGCATAACCGAAACTTTTATATAACGGGTCCTTTTTTCTGCCTGCCATGTTCCTCACCTGATTTCCTGTGTGAATGATCCCCTCCATTGGGAATTATGGAATTATTATAACAAGTTTGCAGGAATATTTCCAGTATTTCAGAAAATTTATGAATATTTAAGGAGTATATGCGGTTATTCACAGACAACTTTCAACCACATATACTCCCGATCTTATCCTATATTATTCCACATTTTTCAGTGCTTCATCCATAGGCACATGACGGATTCTCCGAAATTCCAGCACTGCTACCACTGCATAAGTCGCGATTCCGATTGCCATCATTTTTACATAGATCATCGGATCCACCCACATAGTAATCCAGCCTGAGATGCTGGAAAGCATCATCTCGCGGAACAGAACTTCCATGATCTGCCGCTCAATAGGAAGGCTTAACAGCAGGCAGATCACCACCACAAGAGAAGTGGAAAGTATATACAGCCGGCTGATTTCGCCATCGGTATAGCCGAGAATCTTTGTCATAGATATCGCCTGGGCATTTTTTTCAATAATAACCTTGGAAAGCAGATAGATCACCACCAGAAAAATAATCACGGAGAATCCGTACATCATTCCCATCATATCTCCCATGGAAACATCCAGCTGTCTGGATATTTTTGTAAGAGATTCCAGGTCGATGACAGAACCGATATATTTTGAATCGATATCCTTGATCTCCGTATTGGAAAAATATCCGCCAAAATAATCATCTCCCAGGTCAAACACCTTATTCAGTTTATCCCGCTCCATAAATACGCAGAGACTTGCGGTGTAATCATAAATCCCGTCTACTTTAAAGGAATATTCATCCTTCTCGTATTTTTCCTTCAAAATTATAGTATCGCCCTCTTTGATCCGGAATTTATCTGCATAGGCACTGGAAATATATACCCCGTCCCCGGAAAGATCTGCATGGATATACTGGCTTTCCGGCTCCACACCATAGAGAACGATCTCCTCGCTTTTATATTTGCCTGGCATGGTATTCAGGGAATAGGCGGAAAATTTTTCCGCATCTTTATTGTCCGTTCTGGTATCCATATAATATTCCAGAAGGGAAATCATGCCATCCAGCTTGTTTCCTGAGGAAACACTTGCCGGAACGCTCAGCATATACTGATATTTCGCCAGCATGTTCTCCTGGATCTCCAGCTGATAATGATCCAGCGCAGACGGCAGGAGCATTCCGAAAAACAGCAGCAGATTGGCAAAAATAACGCCCACAAACAACACCAGATAATTGCTGACATTCTGAAAGATCACACGAAGGCGGAATCTGGAAAAGATTCCGATCTTCGGGCTTAAATACATGGCGCGTTTCTGTTTTTTTCCGGAAAAATCCCTTCGCAGGAATTTAAGAGGTGAAAGCTGCAGACGATACCTGAGCACCGCATAATTGATCAGTATCATAATGATGACCGGAACTACCGTTGTCAGAAGAAATGCCTCTGCATTCCATACAGTCACATACGTCGGCAGACTGTAACTTCCGTAATACATACCTGCGCACACGCCTTTAAAGATGGTATACCCAAGAATATTTCCGACCAGGGCACCGGCCAGTGTTACCAGCACAGGAAGCGTCATATAGTGAAGGATCAGCTCCCGCCTGGTATAACCGGATGCACGAAGGGTACCGATCACGCCCGCTTCCTTACGGATAGTATTGCTGATGGTGATCCCAAACACAAAAGCCATGATCACGATCACGATATAAAGAAGCATGACAACCATAGCCTTATCTCCACCCATATCATCGCCGGTAAAAATAATCGCCTGATTAAGATAACGTGGTACAAAGGTCTCCAGTGTCACAACATTTCCAATATCCTCCATGAGGTCCTCGGAAACCTTTTTCTCCTCTTTTTCGTTCTCCGGCTGTTTATTATAGATCCAGGCATAATTATACTGGAGCTTTTCCTGACTGAGCGTTTCAAATTCCTCCGGTGTCACGACTCCAACACCAAATTTTACAGAATCAAACATGGAATCATTGTTGTTCTGAAACAGAGCACTGTAATCAGAAAGCGCCACCAGGCCTGTGATCTTCCAGGATTTTTTGCCCCCGGTCAGAGTATCCCCCACCTGAAGGCTGTTATTATCCGCATACATTCGGTCAATGGCGATCTCGCCCTGTTCGGATGGCATTTCTCCTTTCATCAGGCAGACCTTGTTCACCTGCTCCCGGTTTTTAAAGAAACGCATGGTACTTCCGTTATCCAGAGCTTCTTCTATATAATAATTCTCGTAAAGTGTAACACCTGCTGCCTCAATGTCTTTCCACTGAGATCTGTAAACTTTTTCCGCAGTACGGAAATTTCCGTTTTCGATGTTATATTTGTCAAAACTTTCGTCATAGGCTTTCAGCATGCTTCCGTCCGCAACCAGGAAGCCGGACACAAACCCAATGGTCAATACCATCAGCAGAAAAACCACCAGATATTTTCCAAATTCCCCTTTCAGTTCCCTGGGGATACGTTTACGTAAAGGACTCTTCATAATGACCCCCTTACCATTCCAGATCTGCTGCCGGAATTTTCTGCTCATTCTGGTAGTTTCTTCGGATCATACCATCGCGAAGTTTCACCACACGGTCTGCCATATCCTTGATGGCATCGTTGTGGGTAACCATGACTATGGTATTTCCGTATTTATGGTTGACGGTTTCGATCAGCTTGAGGATTTCCTTGGATGTATTGTAATCCAGAGCACCGGTAGGCTCGTCGCAGAGCAGGATGTCCGGATTTTTTACAATGGCACGGCCAATGGCAGTTCTCTGCTGCTGGCCTCCAGAAAGCTGATTGGGAAGCTTTCTCTGGTGCTCATAAAGTCCCAGGGTATGAAGCAGCTCATCCACATCCAGCGGCCTGTCACTTAAATAGACACCAACTTCAATATTTTCCCGCACAGTCAGATTTGGGATCAGATTATACATCTGGAAAATATAGCCCAGATGTTTTCGCCTGTATAAGGAGAGCTTTTTTTCTTTCATATCTTCCAGGCGCTCCCCCTGAATGGTGATACTGCCTGCATCTGCTCCGTCAATGCCGCCGATGATATTTAACAGTGTGGATTTTCCGGAACCGGATGGCCCCAGCAACACACAGAATTCTCCTTTTTCTATTTCCAGATCAATCCCTTTCAGAACATCCACACGGCTTTCCCCTGCCCCGAAGGATTTTTTGATCCCTTTTATCTCCAGAAACATACAATTTCTCCTTCCATCCATTTGGAAATATACTTTTTTATAATAAAAGTACTGTCAATCATATGTTAGATGAGACTTACTATTTTGTCAAGAAGCTGTATTATTTTCGTATATTTTTTATAAGTCTGCCGGGAATTCCAAGAAGCACAGATAACAAAAGAGAAATTCCGAATATGCTTCCCATGATTGCCATCATATACAGGACCATTCCCGCTTTTCCCGGTAATCTTCCAAGAATCACCGCATTGAGCCAGTCCTGATATCCCATATGGCTGAGGAAATCACGAACTGCCATATGAAGCAGATAGATCATAAAAGTACAGGAGGCGATCTGACAGATCATCCGCTTTCCCCTGCTTTCTTTTTTCTCTCCCTGAAACAATGCCAGGCAAAAACATGCAACACAGACTGCACAGAAAAGGCCCATGGCACTGAACCAGAAGATCACGCAGGAAGGCTGTCCATCAATTCTGTACTGCCACCGCTGGATCACCGCCCGGATCATATTCACAAATAAAAATCCCATGCCTGCAGCAGGAATCCATTTTTTTGTAAATTTTCCGCGGTTCCGGTAAAGGATATGTCCCCAGATCATCTCAATGGCCGCCGGAAAGGCTCCGTTTATGGAATGATGTGCAAATGCGCCAAGAGTATTTCCCGAAATATCATTCAGCACAAAAAATCCAAAGGTTGCTATCAGAAAAATCTGTGTTCTCTTCCGATCCTCATCCAGATAATCCACAAAACATTTCAGTACCGGAAAAAGCAGCATCAGGAATACATAAACATAAATATACCAGAGATGATCACTGTGAGGTACCGGGTTATTCCAGGAAAGCAGTGTTTTCAATGCTGTTTTATATTTTTCTGGTGAAAAGCAGATACTGACACTTAATTTTTCGCCATCAAGAAGCCATCCGAAAAACAGGAAACCAAATATGCTGTAAAGCACTACCGGTATTCCGAGATTTTTCCAGGTACGTTTCAGAATCCTCTCATAACTTCTGCTCTGGAACAGGAAAAAACCGGTGATCATAAAAAACACCGCTACTCCATCCGCAACAATACAGTTAAAAAAAACTCTGGAGAATATCCAGCTTCCATCTACCTGTGCATACAGTGCCGTATGAATCCCGATTACCATCAGACATGCCAGAATTCTCATAAACTCCACACCCGGGTCTCTCTTCATTTTTGTCTCTCCTTTCCCCCCATGTAAAAAATTCGTCATTTTTCCCTTATTGTAGCATAATATCAATACTTTTCCCACAGCTTTCCGGCTCTTGCCAAAAGTCCGGAAAACGTATATAATGTGGGAGTATCTATATATTTTTAAGCAAACAATCTTATTTTTTTAAAGGAGTGAACATTAAAAGTGGACCCCAGCGACACTTACCAGATAATCATATTACTTATTCTGCTGGCATTGTCAGCCTTTTTCTCATCTAATGAAACCGCGCTGATGTCGGTAAACAAGATCCGTCTCCGCTCTCTTGCAGACGAAGGAAACAAGCGGGCAGCCATGGCTCTCGATATTCTTGAGAACCAGACACCCAAGCTTCTCAGTGCGATTCTTATCGGAAACAACATTGTGAACATTTCGGCTTCTTCCCTTGCAACCACACTTGCGTACAGTTTTGGCGGCTATATGGTCAGCATTGTAACCGTGATCCTTACTGTTCTGATCCTGATCTTCGGTGAGATCACCCCGAAGAACTATGCAACCATCAATGCAGAGAGGCTTACTCTTCGCTATATCCCGGTCTTTAAATTCCTTATGACCATCATGACACCGGTGATTTTTATCATCAATCTCTTCTCCAGAGGTGTGATGCGCCTGATGCGTGTAGATCCGGATGCGGCAAGCAAGGCCATGACTGAGGAAGAGCTTCGTACCATTGTGGATGTCAGCCACGAGGACGGTGTCATTGAATCCGATGAGAAAGAAATGATCTACAATGTGTTTGATCTTGGAGATGCCACAGCCAAGGATATCATGGTGCCAAGAGTCCATGTTACTTTTGCAGACGTGGAATCCACCTATGATGAGCTGATCGAGATTTTCCGCGAAGACAAATTCACACGTCTTCCTGTTTACAAAGACAGCCAGAATAACATCGTGGGAATTATCAATATGAAGGATCTTCTTCTCTATGACAAGAATGAGGAATTTGTCATTGACCGTTTCTTGCGGAAACCGCATTTCACTTATGAGACAAAAAGTATTTCCGATCTTCTTGTAGAAATGAAGGATTCCACCTTCAACATTGCTATTGTCCTGGATGAGTACGGTGATATGGCCGGACTTATTACACTGGAGGATATCCTGGAGGAAATCGTCGGCGAGATCCATGACGAGTACGACGAGAAAGAGGACGAACTTGTCCAGAAAATTTCCGACCGTGAATATATCATCGAGGGTTCCATGCACCTGGACGATGTGAACGATCACCTGAATACAGAACTGGATTCTGAGGATTACGATTCCCTTGGCGGTTTTATCATCGAACATCTGGACCGCCTGCCTGTTGCCGGTGATGAAGTGGTCACAGACGACGGAATTCGTCTGGTGGTAGAAAAACTCGATAAAAACCGTATTGAAAAAGTTCATGTTTATCTGCCGGAAAACCTTCATAAGAGCAACGAAGAATCAGAAGCATAATATAGTAAAACGATGTATCGGAACTGTCTATTTCTGATTGACAGTTCCGATATTTTATATTATAATAATCTAAAATTTTTATTCACATTTACTAAATGCAATGACAGGGAGTAGTACATAGTTTCCGGATGCACAGAGAGAAGATGGCCGGTGAGAATCTTCGTGACAGTACTATGGAAGTAGCCCTCGAGCAGTGGACTGAACCATGAATTTTCATGCAGTAGGCTTCAACGTCATTCCCACGTTACAGGGAAGCAGTATAATTTTGTACTGGCAGAGAGCAGAGTTTTACCTCTGAAAACAGGTGGTACCGCGGAATCATCCGTCCTGAGCATATTTTATCCGATATGCCGGGACTTTTTTATTGGAAAAAATATCCCGTGGCAGCCCTTATCTGCTTAACTATCCACATCACCAAAGGAGGGAACCAATTCATGAAACAGATTTCCGGAAACAAATTGCTTGTAAAAGCCTTAAAAGAAGAAGGCGTTGATGTTCTGTTCGGTTATCCTGGTGCCTGCACCATCGATATCAGCGACGAATTATATAAACAGAGCGGCATTGACATCATCCTGCCACGTCATGAGCAGGCCCTTGTACACGAGGCAGATGCCTATGCCAGAACTACCGGAAAGGTTGGCGTATGTCTCGTTACCAGCGGTCCCGGAGCTACCAACCTTGTTACAGGTCTTGCAACTGCCAACTATGACAGTGTTCCGCTTGTATGCTTTACCGGACAGGTTGCCCGTCACCTCATCGGAAACGATGCATTCCAGGAAGTTGATATTGTAGGAATCACCAGAAGCATCACAAAATATGGCGTAACTGTCCGCAACCGTGAGGATCTTGGCCGTATTATTAAAGAAGCTTTCTATATTGCACGTACCGGACGCCCGGGTCCTGTTCTGATCGACCTTCCAAAGGACGTAATGGCCGAGCTTGGAAGTGCCGAATATCCGAAGAGTGTCAATATCCGTGGTTACAAACCGAATACCAGCGTTCACATCGGACAGCTGAAACGAGCTCTCAAAATGCTTCAGAAGGCAAAAAAACCTCTGTTTCTTGCCGGCGGCGGTGTGATTATTTCCCGCGCCCAGGAGATTTTTACCCAGGTTGTTGAGAAGACTCAGGTTCCGGTTGTCACAACCGTTATGGGACGTGGTGCCATCTCCACAAAGAACCCTCTGTTTATCGGAAATCTTGGTATGCATGGTGCTTATGCCGCAAATATGGCAGTGAATGAATGCGATCTTCTGTTTTCCATCGGAACCCGTTTTAACGACCGTATCACAGGCAAGCTCCATGAATTTGCCCCACATGCACAGATCGTCCACATCGATATTGACACCGCTTCCATTTCCAGAAATATCCATGTAGACATCCCCATCGTTGCCGATGCAAAAGAGGCAATAACAAAAATGAATGAATATGTCCAGGACTGTAATACAGGCAAATGGCTGAAACAGATCCAGGAATGGAAAGAAGATCATCCTCTTACCATGAAAGACCGTGGTATGATGGGACCTCTGGATATCATCGGTGAGATCAACCGCCAGTTTGACAAAGCCATTCTTGTTACCGATGTAGGACAGCATCAGATGCTGGTAAGCCAGTATGCAGACATCACTGAGAACCGTCAGCTGATCATGTCCGGCGGACTTGGAACCATGGGTTACGGCCTTCCGGGTGCCATCGGTGCCAAGATCGGCAATCCGGACACACCGGTCATCTCCGTTTCCGGTGACGGCGGCATGCAGATGAACATTCAGGAGCTGGCTACCGCAGTTCTGGAGGAACTTCCGATCATCTGCTGTATCTTTAATAATGAATATCTTGGAATGGTCCGCCAGTGGCAGAAGCTTTTCTACGGAAAACGCTACGCCATGACAAACTTAAAAGCCGGTGCACTCTCCCGCCGTACAGACGGACAGGAATATCCGGAATACACACCGGATTTCATCCGTCTCGCAGAGAGCTATGGGGCAAAAGGTATCCGCGTAACTGAAAAGGATCAGATCGCGGCTGCTTTCGAAGAGGCTAAGAAGAATACAAAAACTCCTACGATCATCGAATTTATCATTGATCCGGAGGAAATGGTTTACCCGATGGT
>OLPG01002776.1_pt1 | contig 11788 bp, 9 predicted proteins | sample 1672311 | NCBI WGS metagenome assembly OLPG01 (sample SAMEA3136670, study PRJEB25190) | human gut metagenome | biome: human gut; feature: human-associated habitat; material: faeces | place: Austria | collected 2013
TGTATTTTTTGTTTTATTCTTTTGGAGGATGGGTCGTTGAAGTTATCTTCCATGCGGTTGCACTTGGAAAGGTGATAAACCGAGGTTTTCTGAATGGTCCGGTCTGCCCGGTGTATGGTTTCGGAGTACTGTCCGTTTTTGCTCTGCTCAATACGATTCAGAGCGGAGGACATGTGATGAGTGAAGGAATGATCTTTGTCTTTGGATTTGTCCTGGCTACTTTGGTAGAGCTGATTGCCGGATGGCTGCTTGACGTATGCTTTCATGCAAGATGGTGGGATTATTCAAATAAGCCGCTGAATTTTCACGGATATATCTGTCTGGAGTTTTCGCTGATCTGGGGACTTGCAATCGTGATGGTCGTAAAAGTTTTCCAGAAGTATGTGGAAAATCAGGCATCACATATACCGGCAACCTGGGAATGGGTTGTGATAGCAATTTTGTATGCGGTATATTTTGCGGATTTTGTAGTGACTGTAGCAACGATCCGCGGACTGAACAAGAAGCTTACCAGACTGGATAAAGTCAGCTCCGATATGAGAATTGTAAGTGACAAACTCAGCAACACACTGGCGACGACCACGATCGACACTGCTCAGAAAGTCGGTGAGGGTAAAGTGCAGGTTACACTTGCAAAAGCAGAGCTCCGTGATGCTACAATAGCGCAGAAAGATAAGTCAATCGAAATGCTTCGAATGAAAAAAACAGAACTTCAGGCACAGTTTGATGAGCTGTCCAGTTCTATCACAAACCACACTGTATTTGGACAGGGACGACTCATCAAAGCATTTCCTGAGATGAAACACAGAGATTACTTTGAGCTGATTCAGGAACTGAAGAAGAAACTGAAATAAATATTAACAGAAAAGTGAAAACCTCCAAACTGATGTAAGATAGATTACTCAGTTTGGAGGTTTATTTTATGGAAAGACAAAAGAAGTCACTGTAAAAAATAGATCTTCAATGTAAATCTGAGACCTTACAGGACAGGCATCTGCTTCCAGGCATCGAGTCCTGCAGAAACAGTACGCAGTCCGCTAAGAGTCAGGGAGTCCTGGCCAGAGATATCTGTATCAAAATAAAAACCATAGCTTCCGTAAACAAGAACTTTTCCAGTTTGCATTACAGTTCGTATATTATCCATTACAGTAAAAATGGAAGGGCCTCCGTCCGCAACACAGGCTGCATTTGGAGCATAAGGTCGTGCCAGGATGTCTCCGTCAATATGAAGATACAGAGCATCTACTTTATCTGCCAGGGCAAAGACAGATTCCCGCCATTTGTGTGGATCATTGAATTCATTTGTTTTCAGCCAGCAAAGCTTGGAAGATTGTACAAGAGGAAGTGCGCCATCGTCATTAACTGCGGATTCACGAAAATCGCTTAAAAGAACCAGCTCATCATTATAAGGTGTGGAAAGACCTGCAACGTTGCACCATGTTGGAAGTGTTTTCCCTAAAATTGCAGCTACATCCATACCACCTAGGATACCAGTGGTGGTAACTTCCGGCGTAGACATGTCACTGTGTGCATCCAGGTATATGATTCCAACTCTTTTATCTGTCCCCAGATATCGTTGTATGCCTCCGCAGACTGCGACTGCGTCTTTGCAGTATCCTCCCGTAAGAAGTAAGGCAGAACCACTGGAAAGAGACTGGTATACCGCATCTGACAGCTGACGGGTCAATGTAAGATAAATTTCCTCTTTTTTGTTTGGCTGGTAAGTGATTCTTTGGGTCTGGACGGGAACACCCGCCTTGTTATAGATGCCACAAAGATGGTAATCATCCAATTCTCTGTATTTATCCCATAATTGGATATCTGAATAGATTCCTTCCCGGATATGTTTAGGATCGGGCCCCCAGTTTAGATCTCCATACGGCATTTCGATAACAGAAAGCCGGGTAAGATTTTTGATATGCATGATATGTTTGCCTCCTTTTCACTCCTTGATATTGATTAGGTCACAGTCGATAAAAGATTGGATTGGTACATATTGATTTCCTTTCTGAATATTTTCAAGCAGGGCATTTACAGCCAACTGTCCGATTTCCTGTGGACGCTGGGAAACGATATTTGAAATTCGCTGGTAAGTCTTCCTGTGAATTCCCTTTGCCTGATCAAGGAAGGAAATATTAAAGTCGTCGAACACACCAATCTCAAAATCAGTCTGCTTGTAATACTCTGTAGCCAGGATCAGATCACAGAAAGGTTGCATATCCGAACCTGTGTGGATAATAAATGCATTGAATTTCTGAGATGTGTTTAAAAGAGAATATATAGGCTGTTGCGTATAGTCCCGGTTGGGATAAATAATCTGATTAAATCCCGGAAGTCCATACTTGTCCATGGCGGCGTAATAGCCATTAATACGACACATGGAAACGTTAGTCAAAGTAGATTTGTCCTGTATGATGCTAAGAATCTTCTTATGTCCCCGCTTAATCAGGCTTTCGGTAAGTTTGAACATGCCTTCTTCGTTCTTGGTGGAAACAATGGAATAATTAGGTGTTTCCACATGATTTGGGTAACAGTCAACAAAAACAAAAGGAATGCCCCATTCTGTAAGTTTATCAATATATTTTCGATTGTTAGCGCTGGAGAAAGAATCAATGATAATGCCGGATACCTTTACTGAATTGCATATTTCCAGGTATTTCATTTCCAGCGTATTGTTCTCCTGTGTATCAAAAGCGATGACCGTGTATCCGTTTTCATAAGCAACATGGGTAATGGTTTCTGTTAGGTCCGCCATAAATTTGTACTGCATATGAGGTAGTAAAAGGGCAATGGTCTTATTAAGCTTTGGAATGCCTGAGGAATAATTCATGATCTTACCTGTAGGAACATAGTCCGTTTCATTGGCAATCCGAAGGATTTGTTCCCTTTTCTGCTCAGAAACACGAACCGGACGGTTATTGATGACTCGTGAAACAAGAGCTTTGGAAACGTGAGCCTGATCTGCAATGTCTTGCAAAGTGATTTTTTTTGATTTCATATAGTAGTCTCCATAGGAATTGGTAAACGTTTATCATATGATGAAAATATCATAATCATAATGATAAGTCAATTGCAAAAATGAAAAAAAGAAAAAGAAAATTCGGATAAATAAGAAAAAGCCATAAATTAACCTGAAATTGTGAATCTGTCACAAATAAATGTTTGTTTTTTTGTGAAAAAAGTAAGTGAAAAAACGCTTGTGATAAACATTGCATCAATGATAAACTTTTCATAAATCAAACAGGAGGGACAACAATGAGTGAGTATATACTGGAAATGAAAAATATCAGTAAGCGCTTCGGTGGGATTCATGCATTGAATGATGTTAACCTTCAGCTCAGACGGGGAGAAGTTCTTTGCTTGTGTGGAGAAAACGGTGCCGGGAAATCTACATTGATGAAGATCCTTGCAGGGATCCAGCAGCCTTCAGAAGGTCAGATTTACATTGATGGCCAGCCAGTGCGTATCAGAAAACCTATAGATTCCATTCATTACGGAGTGAGTATGGTGCAGCAGGAACTGATCCAGATTGAAGAGATGACAGTTGCAGAAAATATCTTTGTTGGGCGATACAAAACCAAAGGTGGTTTTATAGAAGAAGGAAGGATCAATCGGGAAACCAAAGAACTAATGGATGAGCTGGGTATTTATTTTGATCCAAAATCCTTGTTGAAGCATTACAGTATTGCACAAAGACAGCTGATCGAAATTTTGAAGGCACTTTCCTATCATGCATCCATTATTGTTTTTGATGAGCCTACAGCAGCGCTTACTATAGAAGAAACAGAGAAACTGTATAAGATTATCCGCAAATTAAAAGAAGATAAAATGGCTATTATTATGATTTCTCACAGAATGGAAGATATTTATGCAGTAGGAGACCGGATACAGGTCCTGAAAGATGGATGTGATTCCGGCGGAGGCATGGTATCTGAAATGACAGTAGATGACATTGTTCAGTTAATGGTTGGTCGAAAAATGACTCAGCAGTTCCCGGAAAAAACAAACAAGTCAGGAGAAGTGATTCTGAAGGCAGAGAATCTGACTAATGAGAAGGTTCATGGAGTTTCCTTTGAACTTCATAAAGGAGAGATTCTGGGAATCGGTGGTCTGGTAGGGGCAGGTAGGACAGAGTTGTTAAGACTTTTGCTTGGCATTGATTCAGGCGAAGGAAGCCTTCTACTGAATGGAGAACCTGTGGAGATTCATTCACCGAGGGATGGTGTGCAGAAAGGAATTGCTTTTCTTCCGGAGGACAGGAAGGATCAGGGACTTATTCTGGAACAGTCCATTTTGCAAAATACCATTCTCAGTATTCTGAAAAAACTGTCCAGAATCGGATTTATGAATACCAGAGAAGAAAAGAGTGTCTGTAAGGAATACATAGAAAAACTTAGGATTCGGTGCTCTGGCAGTCAGATGGCTGTAAAAATGTTAAGTGGCGGCAATCAGCAGAAAGTTGTTCTTGGGAGATGTCTAGCTTCTCATCCGGATATCCTGCTTCTTGATGAACCTACAAGAGGTGTGGATGTAGGTGCAAAGGCTGAAATATACAAAATTATCAATGATCTTGCAACAGTAGGGCTATCGATTATCGTGGTATCTTCTGAAATGACAGAGCTTCTGGGACTATCAGACAGGATACTGGTTATGCATGAAGGATATTTGTCCGGTGAACTTATGAGGGGAGAAGCGACAGAGGAAACTATCATGCATATGTCGATTTCACATGATAAGACTGCAAATGCGTAATATATATTGTTTTACAGGTGGAGGAAAAAAATGAATAAAAAAAATAGTATAAGACATAAAATTGTTACATCAAAATATTTTGAATTATCAGGACTGCTCCTGTTGATTATTCTTTATTCCTGCATTGTGCAGACGAAAAGCGGAAATTTTCTTACAATAGGGAATATCCATAACGTGCTGAAAGAAATTGTTGTTTACGGAATCCTGTCATGTGCATTGGCATTCCCACTGATAAATGGAACATTTGATCTTTCTATTGAGTCTATCGCAGCCCTGGGCGGTACCTGTTGCGGACTTCTTGTAAAGGATGGATTGTATGGTCTGAAAACAAATCTTCCAGCAGCAATTCTTATTTCTGTGATCATCTGCTGTGTGGTGGGTGCAGTAAACGGACTTTTGGTAGCATTTACATCCATTGACCCATTCATTGTCACGCTGGGTTCCCAGGTGGCGGTGCGAGGTCTGGTATATATTGTAGGCAATAATACAGCAGTTACAGGCCTTCCGGATTCCTTTAAGGATTTGAGTAACAAACCGATTCTGGGTGTGTCCATGTCTATCTGGATCATGATTCTTGTGTTTGTATTGATGGCAATTGTTCTTGGGAAAACTTCATATGGAAGAAAGGTATATGCAATTGGTGGTAATTATCAGGCAGCATTTATTTCCGGGATTAATGTAAAAGGTGTTCGCTTCTCTACATATATTATTTCTGGCGGTCTTTCTGCTATTGCAGGTATTCTTTCTACAGCAAGAGTAGCATCTGCAACACCAAATGCAGCAAGTGGATATGCAACCATTGCTATTTCCGCATGTGCTATGGGTGGAGTTGCCCTTACAGGTGGAAAAGGTCTGACCATCGGTGTTTTTCTCGGATCGCTTCTCATGGGAATGATCACTAATGGAATGAACCTTATGTACATTGGTTCCAACTGGCAATATGTTGTTCGTGGAGCATTGATGGTAGTGGCAGTATTCTATTCACAGTGGTTTAACAGCTTCTCTTATAAGCTGGCAAATAAAAAGTAAGTAGAAATTGAGATAAACATTCTGCTGCCATATTTTTACGGCCGAAAAAGTGGCATCAGAGAAAATAAAAAATAAAAATACTTAAAAGAAAGGTAGAAAGCATTATGAAGAAAAAAATGGTATGTACAATGCTGACAGCCGTGATGGCAATGGCAACAATCGGTGCACCTGTATCCGCATCAGCGGCAGATAAGGAGAAAACCATTGGTGTTGTTGTATGGGATATGGCACAGTCTTTTGAGGCATCTCTTGCAGAGATTGCAGAGAAAGAGATTGAAGAAAGAGGATGGAAATGTGTACTCATGGATCCAAGCGGAGATTGGGCAAAGATGTACACGGATATTAATGATCTTGTAACTCAGGGCGTTGACGGAATCATTTACACTGCCATTGATACAGAAGGAGCAAATGATGCAGTAGATCTGGCTCATGAAGCAGGAATACCTATCATTGATTTTGACTGTCTGGCATCCAAGGGAGGTGCTGATGCATCTGTGAGATATGATGATTATGCAGGTGGTCAGATGGCTGCTGAGCAGTGTATGGAGGCTCTTGACGGAAAAGAAGATGCACAGGTGATTGTATTTGAAGAGGAGCCATCTATTGCATCCAGTGGTCGCAGAGTTGATGGATTTACGGACTGGATGAAAGAGAATTATCCGAATGCGGAGGTCATCAAAAATCGTTCCACAGACAGAACAACTGATGGTTGCTATGCATGGGCAACCGATATGATTACTGCTTATCCGGATGCAGATGCATTTTTCCTGTATTGGAATGAATGTACAATGGGAACTTATCATGCTCTTCAGGATGCTGGAAAAACAGATGTTTACGTAATCGGATATGACGCGACAGATGAGCAGAAACAGGTTATGATTGATGGCGGTGAGGATTGCAAACTGTATGCAAGTCCTGGAATGTCTCCTGCAAAAATGGGTGTGAAATGTGTTGAGTTCATGGAGCAGATTTTTGACGGAAGTTATACAAGAAGCGGTGCAGACGATATTTACGAAATGACACCGGAACTCCTTACCATTCAAAATGCAAAAACCTTTGATATTAATGCTATGGATGATGGAACAACAGAAGAGACAGAAGATGCAGAAAAAGATACTGCAGAAGAAATTGACACAACAGAGGACGGACAGGAATAATTAAGAACAATCCGGCGGACAGTTGATAATCAAAAACTGTCGCCGGTATTAAAAAACTGGAGGATGATAACATGTACATAGATTCTCATATGCACTTAATCAATACAAAATGTTTTGACAGACCAACCTATGACCGACTGGGACAGTCAATTCCAAAAGATACGGATATTAATCAGCTGGTGGAGTGGATGAAAGCAGCAGGGATTGAACATTGTGTATGCATGGGACAGGATATGCATAAAGTATGGAACTCTGAATTTGGGGAAGTTGCAGTGGAAGATGCTTTTGCAAAATATCCAGATTTCTTTGTTCCGTTCTGTAGCGTGGAGCCAATTGATGAAGCCGGAAGATTTAACCAGAAAAACTATGATTACATGGTAGATAAGTTGAATAATAAAGGATACAGAGGCGTACTTTTTACTCCACCATACGGACAGTTTAATTCTAATGATCCGGTTATGTTTCCATTTTATGAAGCTATTGACAAGGCCGGTGCAGTATGCCAGTATCATCATTCAGCAGCTGGTGGTCCTACTGTTCTTGCACATACAAAATATGCCAAAATGGAAAATCTGAATGATGTAACATTTCATTTTCCACATATGAAAAAGGTAGTAGAACATATCGGTTATCCGTTCAGCGAATATCTTTTCACAATGATGGTGAACGATGAAAACCTGTGGACAGACCTGGCAATGTTGTATAAAAGACCTTTATGGATGACCTGGAATATGGTACTTGCAAAAGAAACCGGTGTACTTGACAGAGTGATGTTTGCAACGGACTTTGTGGCAGCAAATAATGATCTGTTTGGACCGGATCCTACAAAAGATATTCTGGAATGGGTTGATCTGGTGCAGAATGGAATGAATAAGATCTGCAAACAGTCTGGCTGGCCTACATTCACAGAAAAAGAAATCATGGGTATTTTACATGATAATGCAGCCAGACTTTATAATTTATAAGGGAAGAAAAAATATGAAAGTACTTTTCGGAGTTGATGTTGGTGGAACAGATATCAAACTGGGGGCTTTTGACTGGAAAAGTCAGAAGATCTTGAAGAAATGGGCTATAAAAACAGATCTTTCAAATGAAGGAAAACAGATCATTCCTGATGTAGCGAAAGAAATACAGAGCTATCTTTGCGAAAATACATTAAGTGAAGCTGATGTATATGGCATTGGAATAGGAATCCCGGGACCTGTGGACAAAGATGGAAATGTGGAAGTATGTGTGAATTTGTTCTGGAATAATTTTAATCCTGCAGAAGAAATGAGAAAGTTTTTTCCACATGCATATATTCAGGCAGGAAATGATGCAAATGTGGCAGCGCTTGGAGAATTTGTACAGGGAGCAGGCAGAAAATATAAAACTATGATGCTGATCACTCTGGGAACAGGCGTGGGCGGTGGTATCATTCTGAATGGAGATATTGTTCTTGGGGCTTCCGGGCTTGCCGGGGAAATCGGTCATATTGCTGTGGGATCAAAGGATTCAGGAAACTGTAATTGCGGAAATTGTGGATGTGTTGATCAGTTTGCATCTGCTACTGGGATCGTGCGTAGAATGAAAAAAATACTGGCTGAGAATGAAGGCGTATCTCAGTTGAGAAAAATGAAAGATTTTACTGCAAAAGATGTATGTGAACAGGCGAAAAAAGGAGATCCCCTTGCTGTGAAGTGTGTGGAATTCTGCATGGGAGTGCTGGGACGTGCCATGGCAATTTTTGCTCATGCTTTTGATCCAGAAGTGTTTGTGATCGGTGGCGGAGTATCAGGTGCAGGTGTTCTTATTACTAATGCAATTTACAAGGAATATAAGAAGAACTTTTTTTTGACAGATAAAAAGAATAATATTATTCTGGCGGAGTTAGGAAATGATGCCGGGATAATAGGAGCAGCAGCCTTGGTGTCAGAGGAGGGGAAATTTGGATATATTATATGATAAAGTGGAAAAGCCTGTGCTCCATCAGGGATACAGGCCTGTAAACCTTACCAGAGAAACAATGGAGGGACATTACAGGAATGTTCTGGCCTGCATGAAAGAACAGAAGTTAGATGTGTTGATGATTTACGCAGACCGGGAACATGGAGCCAATTTTGCATATCTGACCGGATTTGAGCCAAGGTTTGAAGAGGCTGTACTGGTTTTACATGCAGACGGAAATGTGTATTTTCTTCTGGGAAATGAAAACCTGAAAATGAGCAGATATAGCTTTATACAGGGAACAGTTCTCCATACACCATACTTTTCGCTGCCTTATCAGCCGATGAATCCGCAGAATCGGATCCGTGATATCCTGCATGAGGCTGGATTAGAGGATGGAATGAAGATCGGCTGTGTAGGATGGAAGGCGTTTACCAGTGCAGTTGAGGATAACCAATATCTGATTGATATTCCGCAATTTATAGTTGCTGCTGTTAAAGATATCAATAAAAATGGACAAACTATTAATGCATCTGGCATTTTTCTGGATGCTGAAAAAGGTCTGCGGCATATAAAAAATGCCAATGAGATTGCACATTATGAAGCTGCATCAGGGCTTGCATCTGCTTGTGTATATCAGGTTCTTGAGGCGCTGGAGCCAGGTAAGACAGAACTGGAGTTGGCTGGAGAGATGAATCTTATGGGGCAACCTACATCGGTCACTACCATTGTGGCTTCCGGAGAGCGTTTCACAGACGCGGTTGTATTTCCGAGAGATAAGGAAGTGCAGGTTGGAGAACGGTTTTCTGTTACCATTGGGCTTCGTGGTGGATTAACTTCCAGGGCAGCTTATGTCGTAAAGGAAGAATCACAGCTTCCAGAAGCAGAGAGAGATTATCTGAAAAAAGTGGCTGTTCCTTACTATAAAGCGGCTGTTGCCTGGTATGAAACAGTAGGAGAGGGCGTCAGATGTGAAGATATTTATCTGACTGTTGATGAAGTCCTTCCAAAAGAAGTGTTTAATTGGACATTAAATCCGGGACATTTTACAGATAATGAGGAATGGTCTGCATCACCGATTTATCCGGGAAGCCCGGTAATATTGAAAAGTGGGATGATGCTTCAGATGGATATTATTCCGGCCGTGCCGGGATACGCAGGTGTTGGCGCAGAAGATGGAATCGTGCTGGTTGATGAAAAGCTAGCAGAGCAGCTTCAAAATGAATATCCTCTCACATGGGAACGGATGCAGGAAAGACGGGATTACATGATCCGGGTATTGGGCATACGCTTGAATGATGGCGTGTATCCTATGAGTGATCTATGCGGATATTTACGACCGTTTCTGCTGGAAAAAGATAAAGCTTTTACTGTACTAAAAGAAGAAGTATGAAGATAGCGAAAAAAGGAGAGAGCCGATCAAAATACAGGCTTTCTTCTTTTTTTATGGATTATAGGAAATTACTTCGTAATGTTCCAATAACGTAAAAACGCTCCGCTATTGCGACAGGTGAAGCTTCCCCGCTGATTGTGAGCCTGTTCTGTTCGGAGTGTGCAGTGCAGGTAACCGCAACGGCGGGAAGCCTGGTATGCGGAAAATTTTTTTATTTAAGTTGTTCCTTTAAAATCTCCATGCTACAATAAAAGAGCAAATATCTTTTGATCTGTGATTTGTTTCCAGCGAGGAGGCAAAATGGAAAATGCATCACAGGACAAAAGAGAAAAGAACGCGAGCTACCAGCCGGAAATGCATGTGAGAAATGCAAACAGCCGGGAGATATTTAAGAATAACAGGCTGACAAGCCAGTTTCTGAGAAATTACACAAATATTCCGTTGTTGTCAAATGTGATGCCGGAGGATATTGAGGATGTATCAGAGAAATATCAGGCATTTCTGGGTGTGGAATTTGAGTCGGACACGATCAAGAAAGTATATATCCGCAAAGCAGATGGTATCATAGAAAGAGAAGTATACGTATTGTCATTGATCGAGCACAAGAGTGACATTGATTATGATGTGGCAATGCAGTTGCTTCGGTACATGTGTGTGATCTGGCAGGAGTATAAAGCGACTCAGAATAAAATCCAGGAAGGAAGCAGCCGACGTAAAAATTTTCGTTATCCTCTGATTATTCCAATTGTATATTATGAGGGAAAACGGAAATGGACTGCAGATTTGAATCTGAAAGACCGCATTGAATTTTCAGAAGAAATGGAAAAATACATCCCGGATTTTACATATCAGGTAGTGAGTGTGAGACAATATACAAATGAAGAACTCAGCGAAAAACATGATGAAATGTCATTGGTGATGCTGATTAATAAGATACAGACGGAGGAAGATCTTTCGGAGTTCAGAAAGGGTTCGGAAGAAATGGTGGAGTCTGTTTATGGAAATGCACCAGATGAGATAAAAGAGATATACAAGAAAATATTATGGTCATTACTAATGAAATTAAAAGTACCGAATGAAGAGGCCAGCAATATTATAGGCGAGATTGGAGGTCATGGTATGGGATATCTGTTTGAGAATATGGACGAAATAGATATTGGGGCTCTAAAAAGGAAGGTTGCCTTAACAAGGCAGCGGGCAGAAGAAGAAAAACAGCGAGCGGATGAAGAGAAGCAGCGGGCAGAAGAAGAGAAGCAGCGGGCAGAAGAAGAGAAACAGCGAGCGGATGCGCTTGAGGAGGAACTTCAGCGACTCAGGAAGCTGTTAGAGATTCAGGGACAGAAGTAACATATAGAATACCGTAACATATCAATAAAGTTAAAAATGGAAACAAGTCAAATCAAAAGATGTAAGTAAGAAAATATCGTTTTACTGTCTAAATGATGGTAAAACGATATTTTTTATGTAATAGGAAACTACTCCGTAATGTTCCTATTACATAAAAACGCTCCGCGAGGATGCGACCAGATGC
>OLPG01002778.1_pt1 | contig 11786 bp, 10 predicted proteins | sample 1672311 | NCBI WGS metagenome assembly OLPG01 (sample SAMEA3136670, study PRJEB25190) | human gut metagenome | biome: human gut; feature: human-associated habitat; material: faeces | place: Austria | collected 2013
ATCCAATACTGAATAAATACAACACCGTTAAAAAGAAACTCAAAGCTAAAGTTACAGAGCGGAAAGAACTGAATGTGAAAAAAGAGAAAACCAGTATTTTGAATCCCATCCAGCATATAAAATTGAATCAGCAGCTTACCACTGTTACCGAAGAAATTGAAGAACTGAAATCAAGGAAAGAGCAGCTAATCTTCCAGGCACAATGCTCTACCGATAAAGATATGACAAATCTATCCAAGAAATATGACCAGATGAATAACAATCTTGATATCCTGGATTCTCAGGACATCTCGCTCCAAAAACAGCTTGAAAAAGACGCCGCCGCTTTCCGGGAAGAAAAATTTTACAGAAAAGAAATGTGATCGGATCTTCCATTATTATGCAACCGGATGGAACAGGGATGGTCTTGCCCTCAGGGAGGCGGCAGAGCTTTTGCAGCTTCTACCATCTCCTGCAGACAAACATCTCCTTCTCATCCTGACAGATGCAGCACCTAATGACAGCCAGCGTATTCTTCCTTCAGAAAATGCTCCTTTCGGATCTGCTTACGAAGAACATGCTGCCATCAAGGATACTGCAGCAGAGGTAAGAGCACTTCGCAAAAACGGAATTCATGTATCCGCCGTTTTTATGGGAAACGATGGCGAAGTGACAAATGCTAAACAGATTTACGGAAAAGAATTTACCAGGATCCGCCAGATTGATCAGCTTTCAAAAGCAGCTGGACGTCTGATTCAAAAAGAGATCCGGGAGTTATATAGTTAGTTACTTGTGGTTTTCCAGCTCCAGAACAACCACTTCACAGCTCCGTAAATTCAATGAATCCTTTTCACAATCTACCGTTCCATCTATACGGTTCGATAACCATACTTTTTCGATTTCGCTCTTCAGTTTGATTGTTGCAGCATCCTTTCCGAAATTAGCAGCCACAAGAATGCACTTGGATTCATCTTTACGGTAAAATGCCATGACTCCGTCCACATTTTCATATTCCGGAAGAAATTCTCCATAGGTAAATACTTCTTTCAGTTCATCCGATTTACGCAGTGCAACCAGTTTGCGGTAATAATTCAAAACTGAATCCGGATCCTGTTCCTGAGCTTCCACATTCACGTCTTTAAATAAAGGATTTACCTTTAACCATGGAGTTCCTTTTGTAAAACCGCCATTTTCCCCGCTCGTCCATTGCATCGGTGTTCTTGCATTGTCACGACTCATTCGGCTGCATACTTCCAAGGCTTCCTGATCCGATAATCCCGCTTCACGGGCAGTATGATACTGGTCTTTTGTACTGATATCATTAAATTCTTCCATGCTGCTCCATTTGGCATTTCTCATACCGATTTCCTGCCCCTGGTAAATGAAAGGAATTCCTCTGAGGAGAAGGCTTATGGTACCAAGCATCTTGATTCCGTCCGGTGTCTGAGCGTAAGATGGCAAAAATCTGGATGCCCCTCTTGGCTCATCGTGATTTTCAATGATATTCGCCTTAAAGCCATACTTCTGTGTTTCTAATTGTGCCTGAATGATCGTAGCTCTCCATTTCGCAAATTCCAGCTTCGGAGCATCATACCATCCATGTTCTCCATCAGTGAGCGTATGGGCGCTAAAATCAAATATCGTTGAAAAATGACCGGTTTCTCCAATAAATTCCGGTAATTCATCCGGTTTCATGTTAAATACTTCTCCGACTGTAAAGGCATCATACTTTTCAAAAGTTGATTTTTTCAGATCTTCCAACAGCTTCCCTACTCCGTCTACACTTTCAACCATCTTCCAGCAGCTTGCCAGACCATCTTTCCCATCCGGTGCAAAATCAGGAAAGTTCAGATCCTTCTTAATGTTTATGATCGCATCGATTCGAAAACCGGAGAGACCTTTTTCCAGCCACCAGTTGATCATTTTGTACAGTTCCTGCCGTAACTTCGGATTTTCCCAATTCAGATCCGGCTGTTCCTTTGCAAACATGTGAAAATAATATTTGTCCGTTCCCGGTACCTTTTCCCAACAGCTTCCTCCAAAATAGGAACGGTAATTGCTCGGTGGATTGCCGTTTTTTCCCTTGCGGAAATAAAAATAATCCGCAAACGCTCCATCTGGATCAGCAAGTGCTTTCTGAAACCACTCATGTTTATCGGAGCAATGATTAATAACCAGATCCATAATAATATGCATGTCTCGTTTTTTTGCTTCTGCCAGCAGTTCATCAAATTCTTCCATTGTTCCGAATTCTTCTGCAATTGCATAGTAATCCGCAATATCATATCCCTGGTCTACAAATGGTGATTTATAAATAGGTGATAACCAAATAATATCGATTCCTAATTTTTTCAGATAATCCAGTTTAGAAATAATTCCTCTCAGATCTCCGATTCCGTCTCCATTTGTATCCAGAAAACTCTTTGGGTAAATCTGATACGCCACTTTGTCATGCCACCACTTTTTTCCCATTTTTATCAACCTCTTTCATATATAATCATAGTATTTGTTCGCCATTGCGTTATTGCTTTAGCTGTATTATACTGCTATTATAAGATCTTATTTTTGACAAATCTTGCATTATTTTTTCATTATATAACACAATACTGCTATTATAGAGAGGGCAAAAAATGAAAACGCCACATTCACTTATACCGGAGCAAAAAGAAAATATCAAACATGGAGAAGTTTATTTTCCAATCCAGAAGTATATTACAAATCTGACAAAAGAAGCACCTGTCATAACAATGCACTGGCACGAAGAAGCAGAGCTTACCCTTATAACAAAAGGTTCCTGTGTCTACCAGATCGATTTAATTGAATATGAGGCAAGTACCGGGGATATTCTGTTTATTCCTCCCCTGCTGCTGCATTCCATTATCCTGAAAAGCAGTCAGGACTTCTGTTCGGAAACCTATGTATTCCATATGAATCTTTTGGGAGGAAATACTGCAGACATCTGTTCTACCCGCTACCTTACGCCTATGGTAAACCACGAATTATCTTTACCCTGTCTCATTACCGCGGATCATCCTGCATATGATTCTCTTTGCAAGTCTTTTGCACAGCTTGCCTCCCTTTACGATACCCGGATGTTTGGATATGAACTCGCCATAAAATCTTATCTGCTACAGACACTTTTTCTTCTGCTCCAGTACAGTAGCACAAGATTCTCCACGGAATCAGACTCTTCCGACAAATTAAAAATTGTACTTGATCATATTGATCTGCATTATGCAGAAGCTCTGTCGGTTTCTGAACTTGCAAAGCTATGTTATTTCAGCGAGTATCATTTTATGCGCTTTTTCAAAAAACACATGAATATGACCTGCATTCAGTATATTAACAATATCAGACTGGAAAAAGCGGTAGAGTTATTTGAACACGGTAATACCTCCATATTAGAGGTATCTTTATCTGTTGGCTTTCATAATCTTTCTTATTTTTACAGAGCATTCAAAGCAAAATACCATATGACACCGCTGGCTTTTATAAAAAGATTAGAACTGGATTCTGTATAAGCTCATTCCCTGAGCGATTTTATATTTTCTTTAAATCCTGTTATTTTTTACGATAAATCCGAATCATCAAAGGCGTTTCTACCAAAAGCATGGCAACCCAGCCTGCCAGATAGGAATATGGCAACGCTTCAATTCCAAAATTCCACAACAAAATCATAGGTGCTGCTGCAATGACTCGGACTGCCATATTGGTAAAACTGCTCATCAGTGTCACCTTCAGGTCTCCGATTCCACGGAAGAATCCTTGAATTGCATTCGTAACGGCCGGAAGAATATACATCGCAGCAATCAGATGCAGATAAATGACACCATGTCCTATTACTTCCTCATCTTTTACGAAAAGTGCCATTAGTTCTCCGGCAAATACCTGGCAGATCACCATAACAGCTGCTCCATAAACAATTTCCAGAATCATCCCACAACGAAATCCCTCCCGCATGCGGTCATTTTTTCCGGCTCCCTTATTCTGCGCCATAAGTGCTGTCATGGCGTGGGCTATATTCTGCTCCGGGGTATAGGCAAAGTCATCAATCCGGTTGACCGCGGTAAATGCAGCGGCAACAGACACACCCATAGTATTAACAATTGTCTGAACACCGATTTTTCCGAGCTGTACAGTTGCCTGTTGCATTGCAGATGCCCAGCCGTATGCAATTGTACGCTTTAGCAGGGAACGGTCGAAAATGAGCCATTTCTTTCCTAATTGAAGGAGCGGTACTTTTTTCTGCACATAGATCATACAGAAAATACAACACAGTGCCTCACTGATAACAGTGGAAACAGCGCAGCCATTACTTCCTGCTTTCAGTACAATGATAAAAAACAAATCTCCGAAAACATTAAGAATCGCACTTATGATCAAAAAATACAGTGGTGAATTACTGTCTCCGAGGGCTCTTAATGTACTGGAGAAAAAATTATATAAAAATGTAAACATAAGTCCTACAAATATGATGCGAAGGTAAGAAGTCGTCATATCCAAAATAGATGCGTCTACCTGTAGTAATCTGAGAAGTGATTTCGCAATTCCAATACTGAGAATGGTTAGAATTACAGAAAATACAGATCCTGAAATCATAGTCGTACTGATCTGGCGTGAGAGAGTATCGTAATCTTTCGCCCCGTAATACGTGCCGATCAGAATACTCGCGCCCATGCACAGACCATTCAGAAACAGAATGACCAATGTCGTGACCGGATTACAGATACCGACCGCAGCCAGTGCCTCTTTTCCGATAAAATGTCCCACAATAATGCTGTCTACGGCGTTGTAAGTAAGCTGGAACAGATTTCCCAGTACAAGTGGAATTGTAAATCTAATAAGCATGGGCATAATCTTACCCTTCGTCATATCCTGTGTCATAATATCTCTCCCTGGTGTAAAACTAAACAGCGCAGGATATCCGCTCATATAAATGAAACGGTTTTCCTGCGCTTTTGATGATATTACTTCCATGTCCATTCGTCAATTGAAATCTTTACCTGAGATGAATTCCATTTATTAATCATTGATCATAATCCGAATGATTTCTTCATTTGTCTCTTTCATGCCGTCTTTTCCGAGACGTCCTACATTATCAATGGTTCCCTCGATTCCTTTTGTGATGATGCCATCACCGGCGTAGAACTGCTGCCCCTGCAGGTACATATTGTAACCAAGTATTCCGGCATCTACAGAAGCTGCGATTTTGGCTGCGCAGGAAGCTTTTGCTCCGTCGCAGACCATACCGGATACGATCGCGAGTGCGTTGACAACGGTATGGATTACTTCTTCATATCCACCGCCGCACAAGTATGCAATCCCGGCTCCGGCAGCGGCTCCGGCGCTGACAGCTCCGCAGTAAGCAGAGAGGCGCCCGATTCCGGTTTTCTGGTGGATTGCGATCAGATTGGAAAGTGCCAGTGCGCGGTAAGTCTTATCTTCGCTAACATGTAGCTCTTTTGCATATTCCAGAACAGGGAGAGAACAGGTCATTCCCTGATTTCCACTTCCGGAGTTGATAACGACCGGAAGCTCACAGCCATTCATTCGCGCATCAGATCCGGCAGCAGCGCGAGCTTTTGCGCGTGTGCGGACGTCGTTGCCGTAAGTATTAAGAAGTACAGTTCCAATATTTGCACCGTAATTTCCGGCGAGTCCTTCATCGGCGATTGCGCTGTTATACTCAATCTGACGGGACAGGACTTCACGGATATCGTCGATGTCAGCCATATTAATAAAATCCCAGATAGACTTTACATCCAAAAGAGTACGGTCAGTCAGTCCTTCTTCGCTTGCACCTTCAACTGGTACATAGTGAAGGATTTTTCCATTTTTTTCAATTCTTACAATGTTTGTATGATAGTTGGCAATACGGACTTTAGCAGAATCCTTTCCGGCAAATACTTCAACGATGATGTCGAAGATACAGCCGTTATCAATATGCTCGACGGTAATCTCGGTTTCTTCGAGATACTTTGCCATTTCTTTTGTCTGTGCTTCTGTTACATCAGAGATAACTTCCAGTTCTTTAGAAGCATCTCCGGCAATGATTCCGGCTGTAGCAGCGGCCGGGATTCCTTTTAAATGATTCGTGTTCGGAACGATTACACTTTTTACATTTTTAATAATGCTTCCGCTTGCTCCGATATGTACGCGCTCCGGTATGCAGCCCAGCACTTCACGGGCTTTGGCAGCAGCGTAAGCCAGAGCAATTGGCTCGGTACACCCCATAGCCGGTATTAATTCTTCTTTTAATATCTGGATATATGCCTGATATTTAATATCTTCTTTTGTCATGAAAACCTCCAAATGCCAGTTTTCTCCTGGCAATAATAAAAAAATGTGTTATTTTATTGAACCATATTTTCGGGGAAAATGCACCTGTTATTTAAAAATTTGATGAAATTAAATGTTGTAAGAAATACTGATGATATTATAACATATTTTCTGCATATTTCTGCAATCCATATCGCAGCAATGGTGGTAATGGTAGATTAGAGATAATTTGAGATAATTATAGGGTGTGAGGACATACTATGACAGAGGGGGAGATAAGGCAGTCGTAGAGGTCGCAAGAGATGGACTTCAGGCAGTAGAAGCATTTAAAAACAGCCGGGAGGGCGAACTCGAAGCAATACTTATGGATATTATGATGCCGAATATGGATGGAATTGAGGCAACAAAGACGATTCGAAGTCTTGACCGTGCTGATGCAAAAAGTATCCCAATCATTGCCATGACAGCAAATGCATTTGTAGAAGACATGAGAAAGACAAAAGAAGCAGGTATGAATGAACATCTGACAAAACCTGTAGATGGTGAAAAATTAGTTTATGAGATACTTTCCAATCAGCTTGAATATGTGAAACCAGGTGAATATAAAAGGGCTTCTGAATTGATTGAACGCAGCGTCTACGGGGATATAGAATTAAAACCTCACGAGATGCGGACTCTTCAGGTATTTTTGAAAAAAGTCAGAGAAGTGTTGAGAGATGGCAAGAACCGGAAAGTAAAAATTATGCTTCGTTATGAGTGGATTTACAGAAAGTCTGAAAAAAATAGATAAAAATGTATTTAAGTTTTAGTATATCCATGTATTGACATGAGGTTATAATATTTATAAAATACAGACAGAAAGGGAGCGTGAAAAAAATGAAAATCGCATTATTAGAACCAATTGGAGTATCAAAAGAAGTTATTGATGAGTTATCAGCACCGATTACAGAAAAGGGACATGAATTCGTATATTATGATACCAAAACAACAGATCCGGCAGAACTTGCCAAGAGAAGTGAAGGCTGCGACATTGTTATGATTGCTAACAATCCGTATCCGACAGAGGTTGTAGAGAAAGCGGACGCACTGAAGATGTTATCTGTAGCATTTACAGGAATTGACCACATCGGAACAGACAAGTGTAAAGAGAAAAATATTATGATCTGTAATGCAGCAGGGTACTCAAACCAGACAGTTGCCGAGCTTATCATTGGTATGGCGATTGACGCATTAAGACATGTAGTAAAAGCTGACGGACTTGTAAGAAATGGTGGAACAAGTGCAGGCCTTGGCGGAAAAGAAATCTGCGGAAGAACGGTCGGAATTATCGGACTTGGACAGATTGGACTCATGGCAGCAAAATTATTCCAGGCATTTGGCGCTAAAGTTATCGCTTACAACAGAAGTGAGTCTGAGGAAGCAAAAGCACTTGGAATCGAGTATAAATCATTAGAGGAAGTATTATCAACAAGTGATATCGTATCACTGAACCTTCCACTGAATGCAGAGACGAGAGGATTCCTGTCAGCAGATAAGATTGCACTTATGAATGAGAACACAATCTTCATCAACTGTGCAAGAGGACCGATCGTAGACAACGAGGCACTTGCGAAAGCGCTGAATGATGGCAAGCTTGGATATGCATGCGTTGACGTATTTGATATGGAGCCGCCAATCCCGGCAGATTATCCATTGCTTCAGGCTAAGAATACATTATTGACACCTCATCAGGCATTTATCTCCGAGGAGTCTATGGTAAGAAGAGCAAAGATTGTATTCGATAACGTGACCGCTTATCTTGACGGCAAGCCGGTCAACGTATGTAAGTTGTAAGAATAAAAAAAGACATAAAAATAGAGAATGATATAGTACTTTGATAATTTCACATATTTACAAAGTTCTAAGTATGAAAGGCAGTTTCGTAAAAGTCAGCCAAATAGAGCAGACTTACCGAAACTGCCTTTTGTTGCCAAGCATACGACAAAAAGGTCCGGTGGACCTTTTTTAGTTTGAAATCTGTACTAAAAGTTTGAAAATTCAGTTTATATGCCACGAAAAGATGTAAACGCTTACACAAATAAAAATTAAAACTTCTAAAACTATAAAGGAAAATAAAAACAGCCAATAACTTGTGGATATTGTACAAAAATGGATACAATAATTTGTCGGAAAAGTCAATAAAAACGACCTTGCTTTCGTCAAGATTTTGACATATACTTGATAACAGAATGTAAGCTCTTACACAATGAAGGAGTGAGAGGCTGAAAAAATATAACAGTTAACCAGAAAAGCATGGTATCGAAAGGAGACTCCAAAGATGATGAAATGGAAACGAATTGTCAGTGCAGCTGTCTGTGTATGCATGGCAGGAATGCTGATAACGGGATGTGGAAGCAAATCGGATTCCTCTTCAAAGAAGCGTATTATCCGTGTGGCTCTTTCACAGTCTGAGGAACACCCTGAGTACAAGGGTATGGAGACATTTAAAAAGTATGTCGAGGAGAAACTCGGTGACAAGTATGAAGTTCAGCTTTATCCAAATGAGCTTCTTGGTGGACAGACAAAAGCAATTGAGCTGACTCAGACTGGTGCGATTGACTTTACGATTGCCGGAACACCGAATCTTGAAATATTTGCCGATGTATATGAAGTATTCAGTATGCCGTATCTGTTTACATCTGAGGACGCTTATTTTGCAGCTATGAATGATACAGATTACATGAATAAAATTTATGCATCTACAGAGGATACAGGACTTCAGGTTGTAACATGGTACAACGTAGGTACAAGAAACTTCTATGCAAAGAAAGCAATCAATACACCAGATGACCTGAAAGGTCTGAAGATGCGTGTACAGCAGAGCCCGGCAAGTATCAAGATGTGTAATGCATTTGGCGCAGCTGCATCTCCGATGTCATTTGGAGAGGTATATACAGCAATTCAGCAAGGAGTTATTGACGGAGCAGAGAACAATGAGCTTGCTCTGACAGATAATAAGCACGGTGAGGTTGCAAAATACTACAGCTACACGATGCATCAGATGATTCCGGACGTTCTGATTGCAAACTACAAGCTCCTCAATGACATGAGCGAGGAAGACAGAGAAGTATTTGAGGAAGCTGCAAGACTTTCTACAGAGACAGAGCTCAAAGATTGGGAGACAGATGTAGAGGCCGCTAAGAAGACAGCAGAAGAAGATATGGGCGTTCAATTTCTTTATCCGGACATCAGTCTTTTCAAAGATAAAGTAAAGAACGTACAGAAAGAAATGCTGGAAGACAATCCGAATATCAAGGATCTGTATGAGCATATTCAGAAATATAACAAACAATACGAAGGGGAGGGAAAATAAATGGAAACATTACATACAATCAGAAAATGGTTAGATAAAATTGTTGGAACCATTTGTATATTCCTCTTTGCATTAATGGTAGTTGTAGGAAGCTATCAGATTATCACAAGATTCATATTTAATAACCCGAGTACCATTTCCGAAGAGCTTCTGACATATTCATTTGCATGGATGGCCATGTTTGCAACAGCTTATGTATTCGGAAAACGTGACCACATGAGAATGACATTTGTCGTAGACAAGCTGGCACCTGCACAGAGAAAAGTGTTGGAAATCGTGCTGGAAGTCCTTGTCATTGCATTTGCAGCCATCGTACTGATCTATGGCGGATTTAACATTATGGGACTGACTATGACTCAGAAGACAGCTTCCCTTGGAGTTATGATGGGACAGGTATATGCAGTCGTTCCGATTTCCGGAATCCTGATTGCGATTTATGGAATTTTAAATGTAGTTGATCTGTGTAAAGGTTACGAGAGAAAAGAAGAGGAGGAGAAATAATTATGAACACTGCACTTGTATCCGGACTGATTATTTTAGTCCTCTTGATTATCATGCTGATTGCCGGTGTGCCGATCGCAGTAGCACTTGGTGTATCTTCCGTATGTGCAATTCTTCCAATCATGGATTTGAATGTAGCCGTACTGACCGGATGCCAGAGAATCTTCTCCGGTATCTCTGTATTCAGCCTGCTTGCTATCCCGTTCTTTATTCTTGCAGGAAATATTATGAATAAAGGTGGTATCGCCGTAAGACTGATTAACTTTGCAAAATTAATTACAGGACGCGCTCCTGGAGCACTTGCTCAGACAAACATCCTTGCAAATATGTTATTCGGTTCTATTTCCGGATCTGGTACAGCAGCGGCTTCTGCTATGGGATCTATCATCGGACCAATCGAGAAAGAAGAGGGATATGACCCGAACTTCTCAGCAGCAGTTAACATTGCAACTGCACCGACAGGACTTCTGATCCCGCCAAGTAACGTAATGATCACATACTCACTGGTCAGCGGAGGAACTTCCGTAGCAGCACTTTTCATGGCTGGTTACATTCCGGGAATCCTCTGGGGACTTGCTTGTATGCTAGTAGTATATGTGATTGCCAAGAAAAAAGGCTACCGTGCAAAAAAACGTTTTACAGCATCTGAAGCTGGAAAGATCATCCTTCAGGCTCTGCCTTGTCTGCTTCTGATTGTAATCGTAATCGGTGGAATCATCTTTGGTATCTTCACTGCAACAGAAGGTTCCGTAGTGGCCGTAGTATACAGCCTGCTTCTGTCATTGTTTGTATACAAATCAATCAAGATCAAAGAACTGCCAAAGATTCTTCTGGACAGTGCTGAAATGACAGGTATCATCATTTTCCTGATCGGTGTATCCAGCATCATGTCATGGGTTATGGCATTTACCAATATTCCGGAACTGGTATCTACAGCACTGCTTTCCGTAAGCAGCAACAAGTTTGTTATCCTGTTCCTGATCAATATTATCCTTCTGATCGTCGGAACATTTATGGATATGACACCGGCCTGCCTGATCTTCACACCAATCTTCCTGCCGGTATGTACTGCACTTGGAATGACAACAATCCATTTCGGTATCATGATGATCTTCAACCTGTGTATCGGAACAATCACACCACCGGTTGGAACAACACTGTTTGTTGGTGTTAAAGTCGGTAAAGTACAGATTGAGACAGTATTCAGACAGTTGCTCGTATACTTCGCAGCAATCTTTGTAGTACTGATGCTCGTAACATATATCCCGAACTTAAGCCTGTGGCTGCCGAAATTGATGGGATACATCTAGGATAAAATTTAATATAAGTTGCACAACTAAAAGCACGCAGATATGAATGATTTTCTATGACTGCTGCGCCGCATATTATTGATTTTCTACGCAAACTCGCCTAAAGGACAGGCTCGGACAAAGCTGCGAAAATCAAGCTATGCTCGCAGTCATGACGAAAATCACACAATTATCTGCGTGCTTTTTAGTTGTGCGTAAATATTGAATTTTGTGAGGGGATGTGGCGTGGGGTGTGATGCATGTGATTCGATTATAAAAGTGTGGAGGAATGTCGATAATTCACTCATGAAAATGTGAATATAAGTATGAAATTCGCTCATGAAAATGTAAGACAGTGCAAATAATTCGCTTATGAAATTGTTAAT
>OLPG01002781.1_pt1 | contig 11781 bp, 17 predicted proteins | sample 1672311 | NCBI WGS metagenome assembly OLPG01 (sample SAMEA3136670, study PRJEB25190) | human gut metagenome | biome: human gut; feature: human-associated habitat; material: faeces | place: Austria | collected 2013
CAAAAAATATTGATGAAGTCTACCAATCAGTGTTTTTTCGTTGTATAATGTTTTTATCGTACAGGGTCACTTTCCTTTGTAATGTTTTGGGTCAAATTCATTATACATCAGAAAGTCCTGTACGATATTTTTTTATGAAAAAGTTGTAAAGTGGTGTATTAATAGAAACATTATGGAATGTAAAGTTAATTAGAATTTTACGATTAGATTCTGCATTAAGCGTATTAATAGAAACATTATGGAATGTAAAGATGAACGGTAATTTTTATGTCTGCATTTGCTTTCAGTATTAATAGAAACATTATGGAATGTAAAGTCCCTTACTATGATGAGGAAACTACAGCAATCACTGTATTAATAGAAACATTATGGAATGTAAAGGTTGAAATTGTACTTTTATCTGTTCTTTATGCCACAGTATTAATAGAAACATTATGGAATGTAAAGAAAGGTCTTGCTCATAGTTCTTCTGATGCAACAATTGTATTAATAGAAACATTATGGAATGTAAAGTCTCAAACAACCTACAATAAATGGGTAGGTGCAACCACGTATTAATAGAAACATTATGGAATGTAAAGTAATCTTAATCTCCTTTATATTAAATTGTAATTTTTGTATTAATAGAAACATTATGGAATGTAAAGACATGTCCATATCCTGTTCAATATCTTCCAGAGTCCGTATTAATAGAAACATTATGGAATGTAAAGGTGCATCTACATAAGCCTGGGTGCCATCATCATCAAGTATTAATAGAAACATTATGGAATGTAAAGTTATTCAAAAGAGAGATTTCGGAACGCATTGCCTCGTATTAATAGAAACATTATGGAATGTAAAGTTACCATACTGGATATATAGCTTGTCCATGCTTCGGTATTAATAGAAACATTATGGAATGTAAAGTCAAAACAATATATCCACTTCCTACAAGTACTGACGTATTAATAGAAACATTATGGAATGTAAAGAAGCTAAGTCCAGTCGCATTTTTCAAGTCTCCCTTGTATTAATAGAAACATTATGGAATGTAAAGTATCTCCTCCGGCTTCACGTTTCTTCATTTCCTCCGTATTAATAGAAACATTATGGAATGTAAAGATGCATTGCGCTTACTTTATAAGTAGTTGCAGTTGGTATTAATAGAAACATTATGGAATGTAAAGTTTAATGCTGGCGAGAACGCTTTCACCGCATCAGGTATTAATAGAAACATTATGGAATGTAAAGATTAATCTCTACCGAAAAGATGAAAACGGAGACATAGTATTAATAGAAACATTATGGAATGTAAAGGCGGAAGATCACAGAAGAAGCTGGCGGTACGTTCCAGTATTAATAGAAACATTATGGAATGTAAAGATACATCATGAAAGGGATTCTGTTGGGGTTGGATCCGTATTAATAGAAACATTATGGAATGTAAAGTTTGATGAGGTCTTAATTGAATCTATGCAGGAAACAGTATTAATAGAAACATTATGGAATGTAAAGGCAGAATAACAATGGCATCCTGTGGGTATCTGGCGGTATTAATAGAAACATTATGGAATGTAAAGACTGTTACAACAGCATCTATATCTTCCTCTAGTGAGTATTAATAGAAACATTATGGAATGTAAAGACCGGAGTATACACTCTGTCAGTGCTAGGGTGGTTTGTGTATTAATAGAAACATTATGGAATGTAAAGAAAGTATACGCAGAAATTTTACAAGACGGCTCTATCGTATTAATAGAAACATTATGGAATGTAAAGTTCTGCGATATAATCCTCATAGTTCTCGCCTCGTTGTATTAATAGAAACATTATGGAATGTAAAGTTGTAGACGACGGTTCACGTAAATCAAAAGTAGCAGTATTAATAGAAACATTATGGAATGTAAAGATAGATAATTGACGAATACGATATACACTCTATACGTATTAATAGAAACATTATGGAATGTAAAGCATTTCCCACAGGTTATGTCCGTGGCACATGGACGTATGTATTAATAGAAACATTATGGAATGTAAAGACAAATTTTATGCAAAATGACAACATCGAAAACCTTGTATTAATAGAAACATTATGGAATGTAAAGATATAATAAGGAAGAAAACGTCAACCGCGACAGAAGTATTAATAGAAACATTATGGAATGTAAAGGACGTTCTCCGTGAGCTTTCTTCGAACGGATTCCAGGTATTAATAGAAACATTATGGAATGTAAAGGAATTAATGAATCACGTTCTGCGATTCTCCGAAGGCTGTATTAATAGAAACATTATGGAATGTAAAGCTGGAAAGAAGCAACAGCCGGTAAATACGAAGCATACGTATTAATAGAAACATTATGGAATGTAAAGTGTAATGACTGGGGCAGTTGGGTATACGCAAGCCAGTATTAATAGAAACATTATGGAATGTAAAGTAGAAATCAGGAGGTTTGAAATGGGTCTTTTTGGTGTATTAATAGAAACATTATGGAATGTAAAGAAAATCCTCTCTCCGGACTGGTTTTCTGTAAAAAATGGTATTAATAGAAACATTATGGAATGTAAAGTACGTTACAAAGGGAATTAGTTATGTACAGAAATTTGTATTAATAGAAACATTATGGAATGTAAAGTGACTTACCTCCTCACAATACGGACACGGCTTCTCGTATTAATAGAAACATTATGGAATGTAAAGACTGGTGCAAAAGGATTTAAAGTATCATCAGACGGCGTATTAATAGAAACATTATGGAATGTAAAGAGAATTTCCGATATAACTTTAATATCTACAGGCTTAGTATTAATAGAAACATTATGGAATGTAAAGACCGTCCACCTGATTCAGCACAAGCTTTTGATGTGGGTATTAATAGAAACATTATGGAATGTAAAGACTTTTTATAAGTATTTTTCTTGCTCTTGCTTTTAGTATTAATAGAAACATTATGGAATGTAAAGAGAGATAATGGCGTTCCGATTTACTGGGACTACCAGGTATTAATAGAAACATTATGGAATGTAAAGTCACATCTGCCGGAGTGAATACGTCAAGGCTCTCAGTATTAATAGAAACATTATGGAATGTAAAGAAAGTCGGACAATAAACATAAGGCCAGTGCTTCAACAGTATTAATAGAAACATTATGGAATGTAAAGTTGTAAAATGCAATTGATGATTTCTTTTGTATTGTCGTATTAATAGAAACATTATGGAATGTAAAGGTCCATTGCGCTTGAACGCTTTTCCGCCTTGCGAACGTATTAATAGAAACATTATGGAATGTAAAGTTGAAGGACAGGGACGGAACCGCTTTTCTCGGATTACGTATTAATAGAAATATTATGGAATGTAAAGCCAGTCAGTATCCTCGCCCATCCCGGCACTGCAAGTTCGTATTAATAGAAACATTATGGAATGTAAAGGAAGAAGACCTCGACAGAAAAGAAAAAACAGACCTAGTATTAATAGAAACATTATGGAATGTAAAGTAGTTGACTTTGAACTCTCGGCAGATGTCTTTGAGTATTAATAGAAACATTATGGAATGTAAAGGAAGAAACAAGGCGGTTCAAAGCAAAACAGTTGAGATGTATTAATAGAAACATTATGGAATGTAAAGTTTTGCAACTCCAGTTTCCGGCTTCGGGCCTCCTACGTATTAATAGAAACATTATGGAATGTAAAGGATTCCAATCCGAACAGGATCGCTGCCAGATCTTTGTATTAATAGAAACATTATGGAATGTAAAGCTGGTTCCTACCATTCTGAAAATTTTATGTCCGTGTATTAATAGAAACATTATGGAATGTAAAGGCAGGAGCATATTGCAGAATATGAGATTGCAAGCGCGTATTAATAGAAACATTATGGAATGTAAAGAAGATTAGGAGATTTCGGCATGAACTCTTCAACAAGTATTAATAGAAACATTATTGTGAACTTCCACTGATTTGTACAACTAAATGTATAAATATCCCATAATTTCAAGCATTTGGGGGAATATAGTATAATTTTATTAATGCGTATTTACGACTACTGGTTCACCTATATTTCCATAGAAAATCCAGTATTTATGCGGGTAAATCGATTTTAGTCGTAAATTTACTGGAAGTTCACAATTATGGAATGTATATAGTGGTTCAGTTGTCAAGACAAAAATCTAAGCTTTTTATAATGAACTGATATATGTAACTGGGTAGGGGAGAAAATCCCCCCTTAGGCTGCGTGATCATCCAGTAACAGGATTGGATAATAGCAGGATGCCGGTGTCTGATTATTGAGTGCGGAATGACAACGTTCATAGTTGTATGTATGCACATATTTCCCAATGGCCTTCCTTGCTTCTCGGATATTGTTATATTGAGTCAGATATGCTTCCTCATATTTGAAACTCCGGAACCATCGTTCGATCATGATATTGTCAGCCCAGCGGCTTTTACCAACCATGCTTTGACGGATCTGGTTCTCTTTGAGAAAGTTCATGTACTCAGTGCTTGTGAACTGACAGCCCTGATCCGAATTCAGGATAACAGGTTTTGCTATCATAAACGCCTTTTTTAATGCAGTTATGACCATTCTGGTATCCAGAGTATCATCGACTTCCCAGCCAACGATACAGCGGCTGTACCAGTCAATCACAGCGGTCAGATACAGGAATCCATGCTTGATAGGGATGTATGTAATGTCGATTGACCATGCCTGATTTGGACGGTCGATAATGGCGTTACGTAGCAGATACGGGCAGACTTTAGCCTGTTGCATACGTTTAGAAAGGTTTATTTTTGGATAGATTGGATCGATCCCCATTTCATTCATATAACGGCGCGTTTTCCGGCGGCCAACCTGATACCCACGTTTCTTCAGTTGGGCAGACAATTGTCGTGCTCCCCAGGTCGGGTTATCCGTGTGTAAACGATCTATGACCGATTTGCAATCTAACTCATCCTGAGATATGGGCGTGCCCTTGTAATACACACCGGTACGGTTGATATCAAGAAGCGCAGCTCCTGTTTTAACTGGAAGTTCTTTAGTCTTCAAAAGGTTTTGGACTAAATTTACTCTCGTAGTCAGGTCCAAGTGTTTCTTCAGATTTTTTTTTCAACCAATCCACCTGCATGGTGAGCTGGCCAACTTTTTTCGCATATTCAGCTTTTTCCTTGCGCTCTAAAGCGAGTTTTTCTTTTAGATTATCTTCTCGTGTGTCATCAAAAACCACGGATGCTTTATCGAGAAATTCCTTCTTCCAGTTGCGGAGAAGATTCGGCTGAATACTGTTTTCGGTTGCGATTGTATTTAAGTCTTTTTCTCCTTTGAGCAGTTCAATCACTAATTCTGATTTGAATTTGGCGGAGAAATTTCTTCTTGTTCGAGACATAATAATGATCCTTCTTTCTGTAGTGTTTACAGTATATCAGATTCATTAAGAAATGTCTCTTGAAGTGTCTTAAATTACAATACCATTATAGAACCGGACCGTATGACATTGAAAAAACTGTTTGAGAAATGGCAGGAAGGAATGCAGCAGAACAATGGATGGAATGCATTATTCTGGTGTAATCATGATCAGCCTCGTATTGTTTCAAGAATGGGAGATGAAAACCGCTGCTGGAAAGGATCTGCCAAGATGCTTGCCGCTGCTGTCCACATGATGAGAGGAACTCCTTATATTTATCAGGGAGAGGAACTGGGAAAGACAAACGCCCATTATACAGATATTTCTCAGTACCGCGATGTGGAAAGCCTGAATTATTATGAGATTCTTCTCTCATAGGGAAAGACAAAAGAAGAGGCCCTGAAAATCCTTGCATCCAAGTCCAGAGATAATTCCAGAACTCCAATGCAGTGGTCCGCTGAGAAAAATGCCGGTTTTTCTGATGCAGACCCATGGCTGGGAGTACCGGAGAATTATAAGGAAATCAATGCAGAGAAAGAAACAAAAGAAACAGATTCTATTTATTCTTTCTACAGAAGACTGATCGAACTGAGAAAAGAAAGTAATTTCTGAAGGAAGTATTGAATTTCTGGAAAAAGAAAACGCAGATGTTCTTGCATATAAGAGAGCATATGAGAAGGAAGAAATTATCGTTTTCAATAATCTTACAGGAAAAGAAATCACAGTACAGATGCAGCCGGAGTGGAAAGAGTATCATAAACTGCTGGGTAATTATCCGGATGATTCTGCAAACATTGACGGAGAAAAGCTTGTGCTGAGGCCATATGAAACTCTGAGTCTTGATGCATAAGATTACGGGAAACAGAGTAAAAATATATCGTATCATTATTTTTTGCTGATTTTAACCGAATCAAGTAAGTCTGTTGCAAACGGAAAAAAGAGTCAGAAATGACTCTTTTTTCTACGTTATGGAAATGATAACGATTCATTTAATGAAGCTGAAAAACAACAGTTTCGTAAGGCTTGAGCACCAGTGTTCCATTACCGTATTCCACTTCGTTTTCACCGTAATTGGAGATGATAACAGGAGTGTCATACGGTAATTCAATATTTTCGGCGGCATAATCGAACTTCTGCATGGATGCAGAGAAGTTATGTACTGCCAGCCATGTTTTGGTCTGATAACTTCTGGTATAGGCAATTACCGGTCCTTCTTCCGGGCAGCAGAGTTTAAAATCGCCATGAGCCATTACCGGATGTTCTTTGCGCAGTGCAATGAGATTCTGATAGAATCTGAAGACGGAAGAGTCATCATTCATCTGGCTTTCTGCATTGATGATCTTATAGTTTGGATTGACACCAAGCCATGGAGTATGCTCGGAAAATCCCCCGTTTGAACTGTCATTCCACTGCATTGGGGTTCTTGCGTTATCGCGGCTGATGCTCTGGGATTCTGCAAGTGCTTCTTCCGGAGAAGAGCCATTTTCAATCATGGTTTTATAATAATTGCGTGTATCAATATCGTCATAATCATCGATGGACGGGAATGCGACATTAGTCATTCCGAATTCTTCACCCTGGAAAACAAATGGGGTTCCCGGAAGTGTATGCAGGTAGCATGCCAGCATTTTCGCAGATTCTGCCCAGAACTCTTTATCATTTCCATAGAGGGAAACCTGACGTGGTTTGTCATGGTTGCTTAAAAATCTTGCCCACCAGCCGTCTTTTTTCAGAGTTTCATAGTCTTTTTTCAGGTCACGTTTCATTTTCTCAGGCGACCAGGTCTGGATTTCTACGATTGGAGGAACAAACGGGATTGACATGTTAAATTCTTTGCTTGCAGCACTGGAATAGTTGATGGCATCCTGTTCATTATTGATGTTGACTTCTCCGACACTCATCAGATTGTCCGGAGTCATGGTTGCAGCAACCATTTCGCGGATGTAGCGGTGCGTTCCCTCGAGATTTACACATGCGACAGTACCGATCGGTTCATTCATATCTGCACGTCCGTCCAGACCTTTGTCCAGATAGCTGATGGCGTCAATGCGGTAGCCGTCGACACCTTTCTCATTCCAGAAACGGATGATATCAAAGATTTTCTCTTTGGTTTCCGGATTATCCCAGTTCAGATCCGGCTGTTCTCTGGCAAAGAAGTGAAGATAATACTGTCCTCTTTCCGGGACATATTCCCAGGCACTTCCGCCGAATACAGACATCCAGCAGTTCGGTGCACCTCCGTCCGGGGCAGGGTCACGCCAGATATAATAATCGCTGTAAGGATTATTGCGGGATTTCCTTGATTCCTGGAACCAGATATGTTTGTCAGAAGAATGGTTCAGAACCAGATCCATGATAATGGCGATGCCGCGTTCATGTGCGCCGTCGCGGAAAGCTTCCCAGTCTTCCATGGTTCCGAATTCTTCCATGATCGCGAAATAATCGGAGATATCGTAGCCGTTATCCACATTCGGAGAAGCGTAGACAGGGGACATCCATACGGCATTGATGCCAAGCTCTTTCAGATAATCTAATTTCTCAATCATTCCCTTCAGATCTCCGATTCCGTCATTGTTTCCATCTTTAAAACTTCGAGGGTAAATCTGGTAAATGACCAGATCTTTGTACCAGTCTTTTGGGTGTTTCATATTTCCTCCCTTTCGTCTTTTTGCATAAATAAATTCTGAATTTATTATATTGTATTGTACAAAAAAACGCAATATAGAAAACATAGAAAGAAAATATCCTCCCGAAAAAGAATTATGCAATAAAAAAATGCTGTAAAGCCAGCACTTTTTGTATTGTGGGTTACATATAAATATTGTTTGGCTTCTGTCAGAAAATGGCTGAACAGAAAAATGATCAAATGACCAAGAGTAATTATAAAGCCTGCGAAAACGATTGTAAAGATTGTATGGAAGAAAAATTTATGTTAGAATATGCGCGTAAAAAAGGACTTGATGATGACAGACGGAGAAGAAAATGAACGCGAATTTTGAGTATTATAAAGTTTTTTATTATGTATCCAAGTATGAAAATCTGACGAAAGCGGCATCAGTTTTAAAGACCAGTCAGCCTGCGGTGACAAGGACAATACATAATCTTGAAAATATCCTGGGATGCAGATTGTTTACCCGAAGTAAAAGCGGAATGAAGCTGACACCGGAGGGGCGGATTTTTTATGAATATGTGGCTGCGGGATGCGCACAGTTTTTTAAAGCGGAAGATAATCTGAATAATCTGATCAGTCTGGAAAATGGAACCATCTATATCAGTGCAACAGAGACGGCGCTTCACTGTTATCTGTTTGAAGCTGTCAGAGACTTTAATATTCAATATCCGAATGTCCACTTTAAAATACTGAATAACAGTACGACGGATTCTGTCGATGCATTGAAAGAGGGGAAAGTAGACCTTGCGGTTGTGTCGGCGGCCTTACAGGTGGCAGAGCCACTGAAGATGAAAGTTGTGCGAAAGTATAAAGAAATTCTGATCAGTGGAAGCCGCTTTTCAGAACTGAAGGGACGGAAGACTTCGCTGGAAGAACTGTCTGCCTATCCATGGATCAGCCTGACTTCTGAGGCAATCACCAGAAGATTCCTGAATGCGTATTTTGCGAAAAATGGCTTACAGTTTTCGCCGGATGTAGAGCTGGCGACTACGGACATGATCCTTCCGGCAGTACGTTACAATATGGGAATCGGATTTCTGCCGGAGGAGTTTGCAAAAGATGATCTGGCATCAGGGAAAGTTTTTGCAATTGATGTAAATGAGACCTTTCCGGAGAGAAGCATTATTCTGATCCATGACACGGAATATCCGCAGAGTATTGCGTCAAAGGCATTTCAGAAGTTTCTGGCAGAAAGGGAATGCACAGAGGCGTAGAGAAATAAAGACATAAAAGAAATAAAGACAGGGCAGATATCATGTGAAAAACACAGATACCTGCCCTGTCTGAACGTTTGAACAATTGCCATCAGGAAATCCATATTATGCGAATCCCTGATGGCTGATTTTATTATAAGGAATTTATCACTGTCCGGATGATCAAAAATCATTCTCCGAATCTGCAAATGAAACTGTGGTCAGAGATTATTTATGCCACTCCCAGTTTCTGATCTCTTCAAGATCCTGGCCGTATTCAGCGATGTACTGTTTGTGCTCAACAAGCTTGTCGTTCATCTTCTGGATTAAGTAAGAACCTTTGTTTCCAAGCTGTGGCAGATGCATGATGGCATCTTTTACAAGGTTGAAACGGTCGATCTGGTTCTGTACACGCATATCAAATGGAGTAGTGATCGTACCTTCTTCCTGATATCCATGAACAGAAATGTTGTGGTTGTGACGTTCGTATGTCAGCTCATGAATCAGTGTCGGATATCCGTGGAATGCAAAGATAACCGGTTTATCCTTTGTGAAGATTGCATCGTATTCTGCATCACTTAATCCGTGTGGATGTTTGTGGTCTGATTCCAGTTTGAACAGGTCAACTACATTGACAACGCGGATCTTGAGCTCTGGCATTTCATCACGAAGGATAGTAACAGCAGCCATAACTTCAAGAGTAGGAGTGTCACCGCAGCAAGCCATAACAACATCTGGTTCTTCACCGCAGTCATTACTTGCCCATTCCCAGATACCGATACCCTGTGTACAATGCTTTACAGCCTGTTCCATAGTCAGCCACTGGCAGCTTGGATGTTTAGACGCTACGATTGCATTGACATAGTTCTTACTCTTGATGCAGTGGTCGAAGCATGAGAGTAAGCAGTTTGTATCCGGTGGTAAATACATGCGGACAACGTCTGCCTTTTTATTGGCAATGTGATCCAGAAATCCTGGATCCTGATGTGTAAATCCGTTATGATCCTGTTGCCATACATTAGATGTCAGGATAAAGTTCAGCGAAGCGATCGGCTGTCTCCATGAAAGCTGGTTGCAGACCTTCAGCCATTTTGCATGCTGTGCTGCCATAGAGTCAACGATACGGATGAATGCTTCATAGCTTGCAAAGAATCCATGACGTCCTGTCAGAAGATATCCTTCCAGCCATCCTTCACACATATGCTCACTTAACATACCGTCCATGATACGTCCGTCTCTTGCAAGGCAGTCATCAGTGTCAAGCAAGTCTGCCTGCCAGTCACGTTTCTGTTCTTCAAATACTTTGTACAGACGGTTGGACATACTTTCATCTGGTCCGAAGATACGGAAGTTCTTACTGTCTTCATTTAATTTGAAGATGTCGCGGATGTATCCGCCAAGTTCGATCATATCCTGTGCTTTTGTCTTGCCAGGTTCTACTTCGATTCCGTATGAGCGGAAATCCGGAAGACGAAGGTCTTTCAGAAGAAGTCCGCCATTTGCATGCGGGTTTGCACCAAGACGGGCATCTCCCTTTGGAGCAAGTTCTGCAAGTTCCGGAATCAGATGTCCTTTTTCATCGAAGAGTTCTTCTGCATGGTAGCTTCAGATTGAAGGATCTTTCCGTGCACATCAGGTCAAGATGTTCTGGTGATTCCATAGAAAGCGGTACCTGATGTGCACGGAAAGATCCTTCAATCTGGAGTCCGTCAACAACCTTTGGTCCTGTCCATCCCTTTGGAGTACGAAGAACGATCATTGGCCAGAACGGACGGGTAGGATCATTGTTTTCACGGGCATTTTTCTGGATTGCTTTGATTTCTTCGATGCAGGCATCCATAGTCTCAGCCATTTTTCTGTGCATAGTCATCGGATCATCACCTTCTACGAAGTAAGGTTTCCATCCGCAGCCCTTGAAGAAGTTTTCCACTTCCTCATGAGAAATACGTGAGAAAATGGTCGGGTTACTGATCTTGTATCCGTTCAGATGAAGGATTGGAAGAACAGCACCGTCTGTGATCGGGTTCAGGAATTTGTTGGACTGCCATGAAGTAGCAAGCGGCCCTGTTTCAGCTTCACCGTCACCGACAACAACTGTAGCGATAAGATCTGGGTTGTCCAGAACAGCACCAAAGCCGTGAGCAATTGAATATCCAAGTTCTCCACCCTCATTGATAGAACCTGGTGTTTCTGGAGCACAGTGACTCGGAACTCCACATGGGAATGAGAACTGCTTGAACATTTTCTTCATGCCTTCCTCATCCTGGCTGATGTTCGGATAAACTTCACTATAAGAACCTTCCAGATAAGTGTTGGCGATCAGGAAGTTTCCGCCATGTCCTGGACCGGAAAGAAGAATCATATCCAGATCATAACGTTTGATGACACGGTTGCAGTGTACATAGATGAAGTTTTGTCCAGGTACGGTTCCCCAGTGTCCGACGATTTTTTTCTTGATCTGATCCATGGTCAATGGCTTTTTCAGAAGCGGATTATCAAGAAGGTATAACTGACCGGCTGACAGGTAGTTGGCAG
>OLPG01002785.1_pt1 | contig 11769 bp, 6 predicted proteins | sample 1672311 | NCBI WGS metagenome assembly OLPG01 (sample SAMEA3136670, study PRJEB25190) | human gut metagenome | biome: human gut; feature: human-associated habitat; material: faeces | place: Austria | collected 2013
AATATGAGTATCCTCCTTTTTGATCAGATACTTTGTAAAGAAACATACTTGTATCGATGATTCTTGTGTTTTCTTCTTTCTTTTGGGTCGCACACCCACCTGCCATCAATAAAACAATGATCATGACTAATTTCACACTCTTTTTCATTTTATTTTCCTTCTTTCTAACCAAAACATACACGTTAGAGTAGCTAGAAGGTCAAGTATTTCATAAAAAAAGACCAAATATTTCTATTTGATCACATATTTTCGATAATATATAAATTTAATAAGAATTAAAATATTTAAAATAATAAGATTCAATGATTCACTATCATCATTTCCTGGTAATTGAATAAAACTATTCACATTTTTAATTTTATCTTTTGTAGAAATATTTTGTGAAATAATTCCAAATTGAGCATGTGCGTCTTGCATAATTTGAGACTTAGCTTGATTTAACATAAAATATCTTCCTGTTATTGTAATCAATAATCCATAAGTATGACAGTTTTCAAAATATTTTCCTATTTGACGATCCACATTTTGAATAAAACATTTTTTATCAAAAACTAACATATCCTCTATAAAATTAAAAGCTAAAAATAATGGATAATTAGCACCTATAATTCCTATCATTTCCGCTTTATGCATATCATCTACTATTTGTTCAATAGAAGCCATCCATTGTTTTTTATCTATTTTTGTTTGACTAATACATTCAATTTCTTTGAAAATCTGTTCTTCATTAAAAGAAAGATATCTTTCTCTAATTTGATTTTTTCTATTATCCATTGTAGAAAATAAATATTTTTTCATTACATTAAAATCTTTATATCCTAAAATTTGACAAAATTTTTTAATTGTAGCTAGACTTGTATGACAATTTTGAGCAAATTCACTAACTGTCATAAATTCTATTATTGATAAATGAGACAAAATATAAACACTCATTTCATAATAAACATCTTTATTATAACCACTGTATATATAAACAAGTAGTTTAGATATGACTGTATTCATAATTTTCCTCCTTCATCAATCGGTATAAAACATAATTTGCATACTCTATACTCGATAATATATATTCATAATTTTCTTTCTTTTTTAATTCAATTGCTTTTATTCCAGAAAAATCATGATTACCATCACAAAAAAAATACTTCTTAGCAGATGCATTTATGATTGAAGTAATACTTCCTAATGACGTTTGTGTTTCTTCTAGAAAAATTTGTATATTATATCGAGGATCAATCAAAATAATTACATCATCATTTTTACTATTTAAAAAAGTTTCTTCTTTTTCTTTGATATTCCATCCTAAACATCTTTCTACACATACCCCTTTAAAAAATAAATATTTAATAAGCGTATCAAAATATCCTGTATATTTAGGTGATCCATAAATAATCACATTTGAAGCTTTCATTAAATCATGAACCAACTGGTCCAATTTAACTTTTATATCATGCTCAATATTAAAATTTTTATTTTCATTTAATAGATGATAAAACTGGTAATCAATTTTTCTAGTATCTTGATCTAACATATCACATAAAGAAGAAAAAGTATCATATCCTGCACTTTTACAAAAACGCGTAATTGATGAATTAGATAAATTTGTTTCTTTTGCAACATCTAGTAATTTTTTATGATTTATTCTTCTTGCATTTAGTAAAAAATACTGTGATAAAATACTATTTGTTGTCCTTTTAGCGCTTACATTATATAAATTAATCAAATTATCCACAATATACATACGAACACCTCATAAAATATTCTATCACAAAATAAAAAAACGTGGCATTTTTATTTGCCACGTCCTTTAAAACTAATTATGTTTTTTTCTTTTAATCATACAAATTGTTCCACCAGCAAGTACCATCATTCCTACTAATGCAAATATTTCAGTATCATCACCAGTTTTAACATTATCTTTTGTTTTATTTGTTGTTGTTGTGATATTTGTATTTGTTGAATCAGGTTTCTTTGTATCTCCTGGTTTTGTTGGAGTTTCTGGTTGATTTGGTTTATCACTTGGTTTTGTTGGTTCATCTGGATTTTCTGGTTGATCAGGTGTGTCAGGATCTGTTTTTTCTTTAATAAATCCTAATGAACAAATATTTAATTCATCTCTATCAGATAAACCATTTTTCATAATTTCATCATAACGATCAGTTCCATTAATAACTTTACCATTTTCAACAATAATAAGTGTATAACCTTCATCAGCTTCATTAATACCATATTCTACCCCAGCAGCTAACCATGAAGCAAAATCCGCATTATTTAAATAAGGTGTATGTGCACCAATATTATATTTGATACCATTTTCTTTAATATATTTAGCAGCTTTTTTAGCTCCATCTAACCATTGTTGAGCACCACTTCTAATAGTAGTTCCACCTAAATGAACTTGTGCTCCTAATGAATCCCCACTATAGATCACTTTATGAGTTAAATCAGCTAATTGCCCACCACCTGGTGTATGTTCATCAGTAATTTCTAAGAATTGGAATTCCACTCCTGCTGCTGTGAATTTTTCCATATCTTTAACTGTTTCTACAGATTTCCATTCAATATCTGAAATTAAATCTTTTCCACCCATTGATTCTACAGTTCCGTCTTTTTGGCTTAATACTGTATGTGGTTCATTTTCTGGCCAAACGATTGTTGTTATATTTCTTAATTCATCATCTTGACCAATAACAGCTAAGTTGTTTACATGATCACCATGGTTATGTGTTAAGAAAATTTTTAATGATTCACATTTATCTCCAATAACAGCTTTAATTTTTTCGTTAAGCACATTAGCACCATAGAAATCGACGTCAATCATAAATGCTTCTTTTCCATCTTTACTTACATAAATCATTGGATTTTGTAAATCAGTATCATTTAACATATACCATGTTCCGTTTTTATCTTCTTTCATTTTAATCACAAAGAAGTTTCCATAATCCATTGTTAAATTATGTTGTTTATCATAGGCTTCATCTGCATCATATCCCATCACTAAACCAGTAATAGAATCATGTGCACCTAAATCATATCCCCACCATCCATGTGAATCAATATGGAATCTTAATGTAACATTTCCTTCTTTACTTGTTGCAATGACATCTGTTGCACCACGGGTTGTTTCATTTTTGAAGGCATCTGTATCATATGCTGAATCCCAGTCATATTGTAAATCTGTTGTTGGATCAAAATCATTGATTTGTTTTAATAAACCAACAAGTTCGTTGACATAAGCTGCATCTACTTTATTTCCTTTACTATCGATGATGCTATAACCTTCATTTTTATCAACTAATTCTTTAACTTGTAAAACATCAATATAATATGAAAACATATTATAATAACTAATACCAGGTTCAGATTTACCATTGATATAATCTGATGTTAAATTCACATCTTTTAATTGAACATTAACAGTAAATGTTTTTTGAGTTTCATCTTGTACTTTTTCAATATCAACTAAAGCTAAATGAGATTTTAAATCATCTGAAATATATTGATCAACTTTGGTACCATCTTTTTCATATCGAGGAAGAATAATACTTCTAGCTGCTCTTTCAGCACTTCCATTATCTTCACTTTTAATAAAGCCAACAGAACAAATATTTAACTCATCTCTATCAGATAAACCATTTGCCATAATTTCTTCATAACGTTTTGTTCCATTAACAACTTTACCATTTTCTACAATAACAAGAGTATATCCTTTAGGAGCTACCTTCATTCCATAATCAACAGCTGTTGCTAACCAAGAAGCAAAATCCGCATTATTTAAATAAGGTGTATGTCCACCAATATTATATTGAATACCATTTTCTTTAATATATTTTGCTGCTTTTTGAGCACCATCATACCATTCTTGGGCACCACTTCTAATAGTTGTTCCTCCTAAATGAACTTGTGCACCTAACGTATCTCCACTATAAATCACTTTATGAGTTAAATCAGCTAATTGTCCACCACCTGGTGTATGTTCATTACTAATTTCTAAGAATTGGAATTCACTTCCAGCAACTGTGAATTTTTCCATATCTTTAACTGTTTGAACACCTTTCCATTGAATATCAGAAATTAAATCTTTTCCATTTAAGTTTGTATGTGGTTCCTTCTCTGGCCAAACAATTGTTGTGATATTTCTTAGTGTTTCATCTTGTCCAATAATATCAAGATTATTAACATGATCTGGATGGTTATGTGTTAAGAAGATTTTTAATGATTCACATTTATCTCCAATAACAGCTTTAATTTTTTCATTAAGAACATTTTCTCCATAGAAATCCACATCAATCATGAATGCTTCTTTTCCATCTTTGCTGACATACATCATTGGATTTTCTAAGTCAGTGTCTCTTAACATATACCATGTTCCAGCACTATCTTCTTTCATTTTAATGACAAAGAAGTTTCCATATTCTGTTGTTAAATCATGTTGATTTTCATTTGCTGTTTTTTCATCCTCACCCATCACTAAACCAGTAATAGAATCATGTGCACCTAAATCATATCCCCACCATCCATGTGAATCGATATGGAATTTAAATGAAACATTTCCTTCTTTACTTGTTGCAATAACATCAGTTCCTCCACGAGTTGTTTCACTTGTAAAGGCATCACTATTATAAACAGAATCATAATCATATTGTAAGTTTGTTGTTGGATCAAAATCATTGATTTGTTGTAATAATCCTAATAATTCATCAACATAACTTGCATCTACAACATTTCCTTTACTATCTTTTACTTGATATCCTGGATTAGCATCTAATAATTGTTTAACTTGTTTTACATTTGTAAAGAAATTCATCATATTATAATAACTTATACCAGCTGGTGATTTACCATTGATATAATCAGATGTTAAATTCACATCTTTTAATTGAACATCAACTGTTAATAATTTCTTTGATTCTTCTTTTGTAGCAGATAAATCTTTTGTATCTAACTTAGCTCTTAAATATTCAGATACACCTTGATCTATTTTACTTCCATCTTTAGCATATTTAGGAACTTTAACTTCCGCTATGGCTTTTTCATAGCTTGCTTGTACTGTTTCTAAATCTACATCTTGAATGGCTATTCCATTTTCATTAACGGCATGAATCATTGTCATTTGACTTGTTGCCATTGAAAAAACCATACTTGATGCTAGTAATGTATTAACTATTTTTCTATTCATTCTTCTTATTCCTCCCACAAATATTTCTTATAACTCAAGTATAGAATTGTTATCACACATCCACAATGTAAACCCTTTCACTTTCTTTCTTGTTTTGCATTGATATCATTTAATTTTATTATCTTTTATTTTTTGATAGTATTTTGTATTATTTCTAATTATTTTTTATTTTAAACACAAAAAAAAGACCAAATATTTCTATTTGATCTTTCATAAATTATTTATTTTTTAAATCAGATTCATCAAATGCTTTAGAAATAGCACCGCCTGGAGCAACCATTGGGAAAACTTTATCATCTTTACCAATCATTACTTCAATTAAAACAGGTCCATTTGTATCTAAAGCTTCTTTAATAGCTGGAGCAACTTCTTCTTTAGTAGAAACACGAATTGCTTTACATCCTAATCCTTCAGCAACTTTACAGAAATCAACCTTATCATCTAAAATCGTATTACTATAACGTTTACCATAGAATAATGTTTGCCATTGTCTTACCATTCCTAATACCTTATTGTTGATAACAACTTGAATAATAGGCACATTGTAACGACTTGCTGTAGCAAGTTCATTCATATTCATTCTGAAGCATCCATCACCAGCAATATTGAATACCGGGAAATCAGGATTTCCATATTTAGCACCAATTGCAGCACCTAAACCAAATCCCATTGTTCCAGCTCCACCTGAAGTAATTAATTGACGTGGACGTCGATAATGATAATATTGAGCAGCCCACATTTGATGTTGTCCAACATCTGTACAAATAATCGCATTACTATCTGTTAAATAATCAATTTGTTCAAGGACATAAGGTCCTGTAAGAGTAGAATCATCATAGTTAAGTGGATAACGATCTTTTAAATCACGAATTTGTTTTAACCATTGTGGATGATTTTGTCTTTCTAACTTATTATTTAATTCATTTAAAATACATTTCGCATCACCAATAATACCTAAATCAACTTGAATATTTTTATTGATTTCAGCAGCATCTACATCAATGTGAATAATTTTAGCATTAGAAGCAAATGTTTGAGTATTACCAGTAACACGATCAGAGAAACGTGCACCAACTGTAATTAATAAATCACATTGACTTACCCCAAAGTTACTTGCTTTTGTTCCATGCATTCCAAGCATTCCTGTATAACGAGGTCTTGTATTATCAAAAGCCCCTTTACCCATTAATGTTTCACAAACAGGTGCATCAATTTTTTCTGCAAATTCTTTTAATTCTTGATTTGCACCAGATGAAATAACACCACCACCAGCAAAGATAAATGGTTTTTCACTTTCTTTGATTATTTCAATTGCTTGATCTAAATCTTCAACAGTATATGTTTCAGTTTTAGGTTCAATAGCTTTTGGTTGAAGTGGTTCAAATTCCATCTTTTCTGCAGTAACGTTTTTAGTAACGTCTACTAAGACAGGTCCTGGTCTACCTTCTTTTGCAATATAGAATGCTTTACGAATTGTAGGCACTAAATCTTTAATATCTTTAACGATAAAATTATGTTTTGTAATTGGCATTGTCACACCAGTAATATCAATTTCTTGGAAACTGTCACGTCCTAAGATTTCAACACCAACATTTGCAGTAATAGCAACAAGTGGTGTTGAATCCATATAAGCCGTCGCAATTCCAGTAACAAGGTTTGTTGCCCCTGGTCCTGAAGTAGCCATACAAACACCAACTTTTCCTGTTGCTCTTGCATAACCATCAGCGGCATGAGAAGCACCTTGTTCATGAGAAGTCAAAACATGATTGATTTTATCTTGATAGCGATAAAGTGCATCATAGACGTTAAGAATAGTTCCTCCCGGATAACCAAACACTGTATCGACACCTTGTTCAATTAAACATTCACATATAATTTCTGAACCAGTTAACATCATTTTGTTTTTCCTCCTTTTATTTTTTTTCTTCTGGTGCTTGTAATACAGCACCTTTATCTGCAGATGTTACTAAAGAAGCATATCTTACTAAGTAACCTTTTTTAATACGAGGTTCTCTTGGTTGCCATTTAGCTTTTCTTGCAGCCATTTCTTCATCACTAACACGAACATTCATTGAATGATTTGTGATATCAATATCAATAATATCTCCTTCTTCAATGAAAGCAATTGGTCCACCTAAAGCAGCTTCAGGTGCCACGTGTCCAATAGAAGCTCCACGAGTAGCTCCAGAGAAACGACCATCTGTGATTAAAGCAACATCTTTATCTAAGCCCATACCAGCGATTTCTGAAGTTGGTGATAACATTTCACGCATTCCAGGTCCACCTTTAGGTCCTTCATAACGAATAACAACAACATCACCTTTAACGATTTTTCCTTCACGAATAGCAACAATGGCATCATCTTCACAGTCAAAGACACGCGCTGGTCCTGTATGCACCATCATTTCTTTAGCAACCGCTGATTGTTTTACAACCGCACCATTTGGACAAATATTACCTTTTAAAACAGCAATACCACCATAAGGTGAATATGGATTTTCTACTGGACGAATGATTTCAGGATCTAAGTTGACGCATCCTGCAATATTTTCAGCTACAGTTTTTCCAGTAACAGTTAATAAATCAGTTGATAATAAACCTAATTTATTAATTTCATTCATTACTGCATAAATTCCACCTGCTTCATTTAAATCTTCCATAAATGTATCACCAGCTGGAGCTAAGTGACATAAGTTAGGTGTTTTCTTAGAAATTTCATTCGCAATTTCAAGATTTAAAGTAACTCCTGCTTCATGAGCAATAGCTGGTAAATGAAGCATTGAGTTTGTCGAACATCCAAGTGCCATATCCATTGTTAGAGCATTGATAAATGCTTTTTCAGTCATAATATCACGAGGACGAATATCTTTTTTAATAAGTTCTACGATTTGCATACCTGCATGTTTCGCAAGTCTAATTCTTTCTGAATAAACAGCTGGAATTGTTCCATTTCCACGAAGAGCCATTCCTAAAACTTCAGTTAAGCAGTTCATTGAGTTTGCTGTATACATACCTGAACATGAACCACAAGTTGGACAAGCTTTTTGTTCAAATTCATGAAGTTTATCTTCTGTCATATTCCCTGCATTGAATTGTCCTACAGCTTCAAATAATGAAGATAAACATGTTCTTTTACCATCCATTTTACGACCAGCTAACATTGGTCCACCAGAAACAAAGATTGTTGGAACATTGACTCTGGCAGCAGCCATTAATAATCCTGGCACGTTTTTATCACAGTTAGGAATCATAACTAAACCATCAAATTGATGTGCTTCAGCCATTGCTTCTGTACTATCAGCAATTAATTCACGTGTAACAAGTGAATATTTCATACCTGTATGGTTCATGGCAATACCATCACATACAGCGATTGCTGGAATTTCTACGGGTACTCCACCAGCAAGATAGATTCCTTTTTTTACAGCTTCACAAATTTTATCTAAGTTCATATGTCCTGGAACAATTTCATTGAAAGAATTGACAACCCCAATTAATGGTCTTTCTAATTCTTCATCTGTATACCCAGCGGCATTAAATAATGATCGATGAGGAGCTCTTTCAGTTCCTTTTTTTACAAAATCACTTTTCATCCCTATATCCTCCTATAAATGACTTACAATAAGGTCTCCCATTTCACGAGTCCCTACTAATGTTTTACCTTCAGACATGATATCTGTTGTACGATATCCTTCTTTTAATACTTTTTCAATAGCATCTTCCACATCTTTTGCTTCTTGATCTAAATCAAAAGAATAACGAAGCATCATTGCTGCTGATAAAATAGTTGCAATTGGATTTGCAATATTTTGTCCAGCAATATCTGGTGCACTCCCATGACTTGGTTCATACATACCAAAGCTATCTTCTCTTAAAGAAGCACTTGATAACATTCCAATTGAACCAGTAACCATACTTGCTTCATCTGATAAAATATCACCAAACATATTTTCAGTTAAAATAACATCAAATTGTTTTGGATCTCTCACAAGTTGCATTGCACAGTTATCCACTAACATATGTTCTAAAGTAACTTCTGGATATTCTTTTGCGACTTCTTCTACAACTTTACGCCATAAACGAGAAGTATCTAAAACATTTGCTTTATCCACGCTTGTTACTTTTTTATTTCTTTTCATCGCAATATCAAATCCACGTTTAGCAATACGACGAATTTCACTTTCACTATAACTCATTGAATCATGAGCAACCATTTGATCTCCTTCTTTTTCAGTAGAACGTTCACCGAAATAAAGACCGCCTGTAAGTTCACGCATGATCATCATATCAAATCCACCTTCAGTTAATTCTTCTTTAAGTGGACAAGCCCCTTTTAATTCATCATATAAGTAAGCAGGACGTAAATTTGCGAATAACCCTAATTCTTTTCTAATTTTTAATAAACCTGCTTCTGGTCTTAATGATGGTTCTAATTTATACCATGGTGAAGTTGTCGTATTTCCACCAATAGCCCCTAATAAAACACTATCACTTTTTTTAGCAATTTTTAAAGCTTCATCACTTAACGGCACACCATAAGCATCGATTGAACAACCACCCATTAAGATTTCTGTATAATTAAATTTATGATTGTATTTTTTTGCAACAGCATCTAAAACTTTCATCGCTTCTGTAACGATTTCAGGCCCGATTCCATCACCTTTAATAACCGCTATATTCTTTTCCATTTTTTATCCCCTATTTTTTAGAATTTACATAATTTACTAAACCATCAGCATCAATCATTTTTTGTAAGAATTCTGGAAATGGTTGACTTTGGTAAGTTTCATTTTTTGTTTTATTTGTGATTACACCTGTTGAAAAATCAACTTCTACTTCATCACCTTTTTCAATTTTATCAGCTGCTTCTTCACATTCCATAATTGGAAAACCAATATTAATTGAATTACGATAGAAAATACGCGCAAAGCTTTTTGCGATAACACATTTAACCCCAGCAGTTTTTAAACAAAGAGGTGCATGTTCTCTTGAAGAACCACAACCAAAGTTTTGACCTGCTACAATGATATCTCCTTTTTCTACAGTTGAAGCAAAAGTAGGATCAATATCCACCATAGCATGACTTGCAAGTTCTTTTGCATCAAATGAATTTAAATAACGTGCAGGAATAATTACATCTGTATCAACATTATCTTTATATTTATAAATTTTCATTATTCTTTACCTACCTTTTCAGGATTTGCGATATATCCAGCAATCGCACTTGCTGCAGCTACTTGTGGGGAAGCTAAATAAATAAGTGCTTCGGTATCCCCCATACGTCCTACGAAGTTACGGTTTGTTGTTGAAACACATTTTTCACCTTTAGCCATAACACCCATATGTCCACCCATACAAGGACCACAACTTGGTGTATTGAATGCACATCCAGCTTCTACAAAGATTTCAGCTAAGCCTTTTTGAATACATTGTAAGAAGATTTTTTGTGTTGCTGGTACAACCATAACACGTACATTGTCTGCAACTTTTTTACCTTTTAAAATTGCTGCTGCTTTTTCTAAATCAGATAAACGTCCATTTGTACAAGATCCAATAACGACTTGATCGATATAGATTTTATCCATTTCTTCAATTTCATCAATTGTATGTCCATTTCCTGGTAAATGAGGAAAAGCAACAGTTGGTCTTACTTCACTTAAATTGATTTCTAATACTTGTTCATATTCAGCATCTTCATCTGCTTCAAAAACTTCATAAGGTTTTTTAGAATGTTTTTCAATGTAAGCAATTGTTTGATCATCAACAGGGAAAATACCATTTTTAGCCCCTGCTTCAATTGCCATATTACAAATTGTAAAACGATCATCCATTGTTAAGTATTGAATACCATCTCCCACAAATTCCATTGATTTGTATAAAGCACCATCAACACCAATTTTATCAATAATATGTAAAATAACATCTTTCCCACTGACATATTCACTTGGTTTACCAGTAATCACAAATTTAATTGCACTTGGTACTTTAAACCATAATTCTCCAGTTGCCATTCCAGTAGCGATATCCGTTGTCCCTACACCTGTAGAAAAAGCTCCTAATGCCCCATAAGTACATGTATGACTGTCTGCCCCAATAATACATTCACCAGCCACAACGATTCCTTTTTCTGGTAAGATGGCATGTTCCACACCACATTTACCTTGTTCCATACGATGTGTTAAACATTGTTTGTTTGTAAAATCCAAAATTGCTTTTGAATTTTCTGCAGATTTAATATCTTTATTTGGTGTAAAGTGATCTGGTACTAAAACCACTTTATCTTTATCAAAGACCTTATCTGCCATTTTATCAAAAATTGGTAATGCCATTGGCCCTGTAATATCATTCGCCATTACAACATCCAATTTTGCTTCAATTAATTGTCCCGCTTCAACATGATCTAATCCTGCATGTTTTGCTAAGATCTTTTGTGTCATTGTCATTGCCATTGTTTAAATTCCCCCTTCATTTTTTTAACCTTAGTAGGTTGTCATTAGAAAGTCATGACTTTCCAATGACAACACACTAAAGTGTGTTGATTAGTTATTGATTAATTTATCTTCATCAGACCAAGAATATAATTTTCTGATTTC
>OLPG01002786.1_pt1 | contig 11769 bp, 10 predicted proteins | sample 1672311 | NCBI WGS metagenome assembly OLPG01 (sample SAMEA3136670, study PRJEB25190) | human gut metagenome | biome: human gut; feature: human-associated habitat; material: faeces | place: Austria | collected 2013
CAGCTGCCGCACCTCGCTCGCCGTATCGGCACTTAGAATTATGCGGTATTGCCATAAGCGTTGATGTTTCCTGCCCGATATGATTGCCAGGCGTTAAGCAAGGGCGATGCGCTGGGCAATATAATCGGGAACGGCATCTTCCTCCATGCCAAGGGCATAAGCAAGCTCACTGTACAGCCGTTCCTGCGCCTGGCGGAAATAGCGTTCATCAGCGGCAGTATCATGCTTTTTGTGCTGTACACGGATTTCGTGGCGGTCATGCAGACCTTTTATCATCTTGGCAATCTCGCGGCAGTCACAGGTTTGCAGGGCCTCGCGGCAGCGGTTTTCCCGCTCTTTGGCATCCATGATGGGGACAACTGCATATTGGGGCATTTCCGAAATCAAAGTCTCCGCCTGCGCCCTGTTCAGCGGCTGACGCATCACAACGGTCTGGTTGTCAACGGGGGCATAAATTGTCATGCTTGGCTGTTTGCAGGTGTGCAGCGTGTAATAGCGTTTGCTTTTGTCCGCAAATTTCATGGGCAGTGGGCCGATTCCATCCACTTTGCATAAACCTTGTGCGCCGTAAACGACAATATCACCAACACAAAACACAAAACAAACCTCCCATTCACACTTTTTAACGTCTTACAATACTATTATAGCACAAAACCCAAGGCCTGGGTAAGGCCTTGGGTTTGAAAACATCAATTTTGTGCGTTTTGGCAAGGCTGAGGCAATGGAAAAGAAGAGAAAATGCAGCAAAATTACTGGTTTTCTTTCTTTTTCTCGCCAAAGCGATATTCTGTGCCGTTCTTCAGGCGCTGGATGTTGGAACGGTGCAGCCAGATGACATAAGCGCCCATTAACACGCAACATACCGTGATGAACACAAGGGATGCAGCATCGGTGCCCTTCCAGAGCCAGTAGCAGAGCGTGAGCACAGGATACAGTGCAGCAATAATAATGCTGCCCAGGCTGACAATGTGGGTGATAGCAACTTCAACCAGAAAGATTACCAAAAGCACAAGGCAGGCAATCGGTTCGGTGGCTAACGCAGCACCGGCACCAACCAGCACGCCTTTGCCGCCGCGCAGGCCAAAAAAGACAGGCTTGCTGTGGCCCAGCATGCAGAAGATGGCGGCAAGGTAAGCGCCGCAGATCGGCTGCAAAAGCGGCTGGAAATCAGCCCCGGTGCCGGACAGCAACGAATCAAAGATAAACTGCCCCAGCTTGACGGCAACCACACTTTTGCCCACATCGCCGATGGTAGTGATCACTGCGGGCAGCTTGCCATAGGTGCGCAGCACGTTGGTCATGCCGGCGTTGCCGCTGCCATGCAGGCGGACATCATCGTGGTAAAAAAGTTTGGAAACCAAAACGCCAAACAGCAGGCTTCCCAACAGATAGGCCTGCAATGCTGTAAGCAGGCAGGCTTCCATCAAATGAACCATCTGTTCTCCCCCTCGTGGTCCTCAGCGTGCCGAACCATCGCCGTGCTCACGAATCAGCAGGCGCATCGGTGTACCGGTCAGGCCAAAGTTTTCCCGAATCTGGTTTTCGATATAGCGCTGGTAAGAAAAATGGAACAACGCTTTCTGGTTGACGAACGCAACAAATGTTGGCGGGCGGGTGGAGCTTTGGGTGATATAGAAAATCTTGAGGCGCTTGCCCTTATCAGAGGGCGGCTGCACACGCGCGGTAGAGCGCGCCAACATCTCGTTCAATGCGCCGGTCGGGATGCGGGTGCCGTTCTGCACGTCCACATACTGGATGGTTTCAAACAGTTTGTCCAGCCGCTGGCCGGTTTTTGCGCTGATGAACAGGATGGGCGCATAAGACATAAAGCTGAAATCCTCTTCCAGCTGCTTGCGCATCTTGTCCATGGTGTAGCTGTCTTTTTCAACGGCATCCCACTTGTTTACAGCAATAATGCAGGCCTTGCCCTGGTCATGGGCATAACCGGCAACCTTGGAATCCTGCTCCGTAAAGCCGACGGTTGCATCAATCATGATAACGCACACGCGGCTGCGTTCCACAGCAGCCAGGCTGCGCAGCACGCTGTAGCGCTCCACACCGCTTTCCACCTTGCCGCGCTTGCGCAGACCGGCGGTATCGGTAAAGATAAACTTGCCGTACTGGTTTTCCACCATGGTATCAATGGCATCACGGGTGGTACCTGCCTCATTGGCAACAATCAGGCGGTTTTCGCCCAAAATATGGTTGATCAGGCTGGATTTGCCCACGTTGGGGCGGCCAATGACGGCAACAGGAATGCGGTCCTCTTCTTCCTCATCGTTGTCATCAAAGTGCAGGTTCTCACACACGGTATCTAACAGGTCGCCGGTACCATGACCATGAACGCTGGAAATCGGCACGATATCGCCAATGCCAAGACTGTAGAAGTCATACAGCTCCATCGGCGGTTCGCCGACTTTATCACACTTGTTGACTGCCAGAACCACAGGCTTGCCGCTGCGCATCAGCATACCGGCAATATCCTGGTCCTGGGCGGTAACGCCAGCGCCAATTTCGCCCACCATGATAATACAATCCGCGGAATCAATGGCGATCTGGGCCTGTTCCCGCATATGGGCCAGCAGGCCGTCGTCAATGTTGGGCTCAATGCCGCCGGTATCAACCAGCAGGAACTTATGGCCGCACCATTCGCAATCACAGAAAATACGGTCGCGGGTAACGCCGGGCGTATCTTCCACAATGGCAAGGCGCTGGCCGGTCAGCTTGTTAAAAAGCGTTGACTTGCCCACATTGGGGCGGCCAACGATGGCTACGATCGGTTTTGCCATAGTTAAATGCCTCCTTACATAATAAAGTTTATGCGGTTTGCACCGCAAATACGGGCGGGATTACCGCCCACCAAAAGAAAAATGCAGCTTTTTGCGTTTGGGTTTTGGCTTCAGTTCCCCAAGGTAAGCTTTGCACCCACCGGCACCATCGGTTGGGATAACCTCAATCTCACAGCCAAGGGCCTCCCCCAGCTGCTTGGTGGTGAGATCATCCAAAAAGCGGTCTTTTTCGTCCCGGAGCATCACTTCGGGAACACAAAGAATATTGCTGCTCAAATTGCCCTTGCATTGCTTGATGATATCCGTTCCCGTCACAAGGCCCGCAACGCTGACAGTGCCGCCAAAATAATCGTTCTGGATGGCGTGTACGGTAACGGAGATCTGCGGGTATTTGGCATGGGTGGCTTCTGCCATTTCGCGGATAAGCGGCGCGGCAAGGGTTCCGGTCACAACATCAATGCTGCGTGGTTCCACATTGCTGCGTGGGAACTGCAGTTCATCCCAGAAGGAATCATGATACATCCGCCACATGCCAACGCCGTCTTCCAGCTGGTCATAGTTGTCATAGAATTCAGCAGGGGGAACTTCCCTCCCCGCCAGCAGATACCATTCATCACTGGGGTAAACAACACTGCGGCCGTACTGTTTCCGGCAGCGGGCACAATATTCCTCCATGATGTCCAGCGTTTCGGCGGCGGACTGCTGGTCGTAAGGCGTCAGCTTAAACAGCCCCTTACGGTAGGCTGTTACACCGGCGGGCACGGCAGCAATACTTTCCACCTGCGGCCGTAGCCGCAACAGGTCGTCCAGCGTGCGGCGTAGCTCGTCTCCATCATTGATGCCGCGGCATAACACCAGCTGGCAGTTCATATCAATGCCGCCTTTGGCAAACACGTCCAGATAGCGCAGGGTTTCGGCTGCGCGCTTGTTTGCCATCATGCGTACCCGCAGCTGGGGGTTGGTGGTGTGTACCGAGATGAAAATAGGGCTGATATGCAGCTTGATAATGCGCTCAACCTCACGGTCCGTCAGGTTGGTCATCGTGATATAATTGCCATACAAAAAGGAAAGACGTTCATCGTCATCCTTAAAGTAAAGCGGTTCCCGCATACCAGGGGGCAGCTGGTCAATAAAACAGAACATGCAATGGTTAGCACAACTGTGCTTTTCATCACCAAGGTATGTTTTGAAATTGCAGCCGAAAGGCTCATATTCCCCTTTTTCAACAGAAATTTGCTGCTGTGCACCATTCTGGCAGATCGTCAGAGTGAAATGCGGCGCAGAGGTATAGAACTGATAGTCCAATGCATCGTTCAGGGGGTTACCATCAATGGCCAACAGCGTACAGCCAGGTTCCAAGCCCAAACGCTGTGCGGGGGAATGTTCATCAACACTGACAAGATGTAGCGGCATGGTGGCAGCTCCTTTCCGGCAGAATAAAAAATGGGGATAAACAAGAAAAAGGGAGAGGCACAGCCCCTCCCTTTAAGAAGCAATTAAGCCTCTTTGCTAACCTTGACAACTTCGACGCCCTTGTAGTAGCCACACTTGCCACAAACCTGATGGGGCACCTTGAGTTCGCCACACTGAGGACATTTCACCAGCGTAGGAGCCTCCAGCTTCCAAACGTTAGAACGGCGTTTATCGCGACGGGCTTTGGATTGTTTTCTCTTGGGTACTGCCATTTTTAAGCACCTCCTTGGTGAAATTCAACTAAGCAGTTGTTTTAATATGCTAAGCCGGGCATCTGCAGGGGCAGCTTCGTCTGCCGGTTGGCAGTTACATCCTGCCGCCTTCCTTTTGCCACAGATGGGGCATAGGCCTTGACAATCGGGGCTACATAAAAGTACCCGCGGAATTTTGAAAATCAATTCCTGGTACACGAGCTCCCGTATATCCAAGCAGCCTTTTTCATCCAGCGGTAACTCAAAGTCCGGGTCATCAAGCTCACGCTCTTTGACAAAATAATCCACACTAAAATTATAACTCTGGTGAATGGGTGTAAGGCAACGTGCACATTCGGCATCGGTTTCAGCGGCAATCGTCAGCTGCATGACCACACCATCAGCAGTGGGCACAGCCTGAAAAGAACCTGTGACCGGTTCACGGATCACACTTCCATCAAAATTTTCTGTGGAGAAATCTTCAGAAAATTGCGCTGTATAGGGCGTTTTGCCCGTTTTGAAATAGTTCCGAATATCAAAGCGCATAGTTACACCTCAAAAGGTTGCTTATCTAGTATACACAAGTCGACCCATCTTGTCAACAAAAAAACAGAAAAAAGTAAAAGAATTTGATTTTCCCACTCTTTTCAATCGGATGGGCAGCTGTATTGCGGCAAAAGCCACTGCTTTTGCACGGCATACCAAAGGGGCAGGCTCTTGCAGCGCCTGCCCCCCAGTTACTTAAAGGACAATGCTTTTACAGGTACTTCTTGATGCCTTCCGGCAGAGAAGCCTGATCAGCGGATACGGTCACAACAACCTCAACACTATTGCCTGCAATCTTATCAATCTCAGCCAGGACCTTGGCGGCTGCATCCATGTTGTGGTCAACGATTTTCAGGATGCCGTCAATGAACAGTTCGGTGATATCATAGTTACCAGCCAGAACACCAGCAACAAAACCGTACAGCATATCAGCGCCGTTGATGTCGTATTCATCGGCGTCCAGCAGGCGGGCTGCGTGGTTAATCTCGGTGGTAAGTTTCATGGACTTCTCAATAACAACGATGTTGCCGGAAGTGGTCTTGGTTGCGTTGTTGATCATATCGATCATGGTCTTGGTTTTGCCGGAGCCTTTGGCGCCAACGATCAGTTTAATCATAAGAAGTGACCTCCTTTATATTGAAGCGGAAACAGGCATTAGCCAAGCTTTGCCTCCAGCTCCGCTTTGCGATCCTCATAACCAGGTTTGCCAAGCAGGGCAAACATGTTCTTTTTGTAGCTTTCCACGCCGGGCTGGTCAAACGGATTGACGCTCAGCAGATAACCGGAAACAGCGCATGCTTTCCAGAAGAAGTAAATCAGGTAGCCAACATTATAAGCATCCAGAGAATCTACTTCAATCACGCCGATCGGCACGCCGCCATCATTATGGGCCAGAATGGTGCCTTCCATGGCCTTGCGGTTTACAACGCTCATGTTCTGGTCAGCTAGGAAATTCAGACCATCAAAGTTGCCTTCCAGCGGTTCAATGTAAAAATCTTCACGGGTATTCTTGATATCGACATAAGTCTCGAACATCGTGCGGCTACCATCCTGCAGGAACTGGCCCATGGAGTGCAGGTCAGTCGAGAAGATGCAGGAAGTCGGCATCAGACCTTTCTGGTCTTTGCCTTCGCTTTCGCCAAACAGCTGCTTGTACCATTCGTTCATCATGGTAAAGTCGGGCTCAAAAGCGGCCAGGGTTTCCACAACCTTGCCCTTGCGGTACAGGATGTTGCGGGTCATCGCATAACGATAAGCATCGTTATCCTTGCTGCAAACGCTGTAAGCTTCGCGGGCATCAGCAGCACCTTTCATCAGGGCATCAATGTCGATACCGGCACAGGCGATGGGCAGCAGACCAACGGCAGTCAGAACAGAGTAACGGCCGCCAACATCATCAGGGACAACAAAGGTCGGCCAGCCCTGTGCATCAGCCAGCTGCTTCAGGGTGCCTTTGGCACGGTCAGTGGTGGCATAAATGCGCTTGTTCGCCTCTTCCGGGCCAACGGAATCTTCCAGCAACTTGCGCAGAACGCGGAACGCCAGAGCGGTTTCGGTGGTGGTACCGGATTTAGAAATAACATTGATGGAGAAACGCTTACCCTTGGTCACCTTAATGATGTCGTTCAGGTAAGTGGGAGAAATTGTGTTACCGCAGAAATAAATCTTCAGGCCGTCCTCGGTATCGTTGTGATACAGACCCTTGACTGCTTCGACAACAGCGCGTGCGCCCAGGTAAGAGCCGCCGATACCGGCGACCAGCAGCACATCGGAATCTTCACGGATCTTTTTGGCTGCTTCCTTGATACGGGCGAACTCTTCCTTGTCATAATTAACAGGCAGGTCCAGCCAGCCCAAAAAATCATTGCCAGCACCGGAACGGGATTCCAACTGCTGGTGGGCAAGCTCGACCTGCGGGAAGATCGTATCATATTCTTCGGGACGGATAAACTTTGCAAGATGTTTGCCATTGTATTTGACACTCATCGCTTAAATCCTCCTCATCCATAATTTAGTAACTTCATGATACAGTTTTTACGCTTGATTGTCAAGCCAAAACCTGGCGTTTTTCATTCGTTTTGCACAAAACCTTACGCTGTAAGCCATAAAGCATTGACAACACGCCGGAAACAACCGCTAAAACTGCGCGCGTCAACGGGTTTTGCCGCAATAATTGGACAGCTTTGCAAAATGCCCTGGCTGTTTTTGATGTTTAGGCTGCCGATAACCGAACCTTCCCGGATGGGAGCCTCCAGCGTTTGCGGAAGTTCAACTTCAGCTTGCAGGGCGCTGCCCTGCCCTTTTACGGCCAGGCAGCGCTCCGGCGCGGTGTAACATAGTTCCAGCGCGGGCTCTTCACCCTTCTGCACGGGCAGTGTTTTGGGGGCGTCTGCCGGGATGGGAACCAGCGCACTTTCAAACATAGCGAAGCCATAATCCAGCAGGCTGGTGGCAGCGGCAAAGCGCTCCTTGCCGCTGGAAGAACCCAGCACAACAGCAATCAGCCGCAAATCATCCCGCGATGCACTGGCGGAGATGCACACACCGGCCTTGCCGGTTGTTCCCGTTTTCAGCCCGGTGATGCCATTATAACTTTTCAGCAGTTTGTTGGTGTTCACCAGTTGGGTTGCACCGCTGCGCAGGGTATCCATCCATACAGTGCAGTAATTTTCAATTTCCGGGTGGTTCAGCAGCATTTCCCGGCTCATGATGGCGACATCACGCGCGGTGGAAAGGTGGCCGTCTTCATCCAGCCCGCAGGCGTTGCGGAACGTGGTGTTCTGCATACCCAGCTCTTTGGCGCGGGCGTTCATGCGCTCCACAAATACCGGCTCGCTGCCACCAATAAATTCGGCAACGGCTACTGCGGCATCATTGGCGGAGGAAATACAGATGGCTTTCAGCATTTCATCTAATGTCAGCTGTTCGCCGGGTTCCAGCCAAATCTGACTTCCACCCATATGATAGGCGTGTTCGGATACGGGGACGATATCACTCAGGCTGACCTTCCCTGCTTCCAGTGCTTCAAAGGTCAACAGCAGCGTCATAATCTTGGTGATGGAGGCGATAGGGCGGGACTCGTCGGCGTTCTTTTCATATAAGACTGTGCCGGAATCTTCATCAATCAGGATAGCCGCCTGGCAGGGAACATCAAAATCCCGATCGGTGGCCGGGTTAATATCCAGCGCTGCACAGGGCAGCGCATTCAAGATAAAAAATAATCCCAAAATCAGGGCTGCAACCCGCTTTTTCATGACCAAAGCCTCCCCTGCCATCGTCTTTGGCCGGGCGCTGCCCGGCAAGAATGTTTTTTGCTTTGGTGATATTGTATGCGGTATAAGGGATGTTTATTGCAGCCGCATGGTATTACCACTCATCTTTTTCTGTGTGGGCGGTGGAGCCTTGTCAGAATGGGCAGATTCTATTATAATACTAATAGAGCGTTAACCAATAGAAGGACGGAATACGATGAGAGTTTGTTTTTATACCCTCGGCTGTAAAGTCAACCAGAACGAAACGGGTGCGTTGGCCCAGCTGTTTGAGCAAAATGGGTTTACCGTAGTGGAAGAAAAAGACGGTGCGGATGTTTATGTGGTCAACAGCTGCACCGTGACGAACTTTGGCGACCAGAAAAGCCGCAAATGGCTGCGCCGCGCCAAACGCGAAAACCCCGGCGCGGTGACAGTTCTGACGGGTTGTTACCCGCAGGCGTTCCCGGAAGAAGCCGCTAAAATTGAAGAAGCCGATGTGGTAACGGGTTCCGGCAACCGCCACGCCATTTTGCAGGATGTGCAAAAAGTGTTGAACGGCGAGGAAACCAAGGTGGTGGACATTCGCCCGCACCAGAAGGGCGAAAGCTTTGAAGAACTGCCGATGGACCGCTTTGCAGATCACACCCGCGCATTTGTGAAGGTAGAAGATGGCTGCAACCGCCGCTGCGCTTATTGCGTGATTCCCCGCGCCCGCGGCCCGGTGCGCAGCCGCAGCGAAATAAGCATTCTGGAAGAACTGCGCCGCCTGGCGGCATCCGGTTACTGTGAAGTTGTGCTGACGGCAATCAGCCTGCCCAGCTATGGCAAAGATACCGGAACGGGCCTGGCGGAGCTTGTGGAACATGCGGCGGCTGTGGCGGGCATTGAGCGCATCCGCTTGGGCAGCCTTGACCCGGATATGCTGACGGATGACGATATCCGCCGCCTGGCTGCTGTGCCGAAGCTTTGCCCGCAGTTCCATCTGAGCCTGCAAAGCGGCAGCAGCAAGACTCTGCGCGCCATGCGCCGCCCTTATACCACGGAACAGTATGCCGCCGTTGCCGCAAAGCTGCGAGAAGCTTTTGGCGAGGAAAACGTGAGCATTACGACCGATGTGATTGTGGGCTTTCCCGGTGAGACGGAGCAGGATTTTGAGGACAGCATGGCATTTGTGGCAGGACAGCGCTTTTTGAAAGTACATGTTTTCCCCTATTCTCGCCGCGAAGGAACGCCCGCGTTCGATTTTCCGAATCAGGTTCCGGAGCATGAAAAGGAATCCCGCAGCCGTCGCATGACCGCCGCTGTGGAGAAGGTACGCGCAGAACTGGCCCATGCAGCACAGGGGCGCACGGCACAGGTGCTGCTGGAAACCCCACTGTCCTCCACCTTGTTCACCGGATACACCAAACAATATCTGCCAGTTGTGGTCAATGCGCCGGGGCACAAAAGCGGTGAAATCGTGACCGTAACACTGGGTGAATGGGACGGCAAGCGCTGCCGCGCCCAGGCACAGTGATGGACAAGGCGGGAAAACATAAAATTTGCGCGGTTTTTTCTTGAATTTCCGGGTTTTCCTCTTGTAATAAAGGCGGTTTCTTGGTAAAATCTTAACAGGAGCCGTATCGTTATTATTTTAACTTAGAGCATGGAGAATAGCAATTTCCATTGCGGCGCACATCCAGCGAATGTGCGTGTGCGGGGCCGAACCGCGGCTTTGCACATACGGCCAATTAGAAGTTTTGTGTAAGGAGCATAAGCACAATGAGAGGCATTTATACCCCTGTAACCGACATTCGGCGCAAGGTATTTACCGAAGTTGCCCGCATGTCCTATGAGAGCAATGAAATGGCAGATTACGCGAAGGAAATCCGGGACCTGCCCTTTAAGATCATGCCTGGCGAGGACTCTTCGCTGCGCAGCAGTATCTTCCTGGAGAGAGCGATTGTTTCTGAACGCATCCGTCTGGCTATGGGCCTTTCTCTGCGCCCGGTTACCGAGAGCGTTTCTGCTACCGAAGACCTGGAGCACAGCGTAATTGCTGACAAGTACTATGAGCCGCCGCTGATCAACGTTATCAAGTTTGCCTGTAACAAGTGCCCGGAAAAGATCATAAAGGTTACCAGCATGTGCCAGGGCTGCCTGGCTCACCCCTGCCAGGAGGTCTGCCCCAAAAAGGCAATCAGCTTCCGCAATGGCCGCAGTCACATTGATCAGGATCTCTGCATCAAGTGCGGCCGCTGCGTAACCACCTGCCCGTACAACGCCATCGTCAAGGTGGAGCGCCCCTGCGCCAAGGCTTGCGGCGTTGGTGCTATTCGTTCTGACGAGCATGGCCGCGCAGATATTGATTACAACAAGTGCGTATCCTGCGGTATGTGCCTGGTCAACTGCCCGTTCGGCGCTATCGTGGATAAGGGCCAGATCTTCCAGCTGATCCAGTCCATCAAGCGCGGAGATGAAGTCATCGCCATCGTGGCACCTGCCTTTGTCAACCAGTTCCCCAACATGACCCCCGCCAAACTGCGCGAGGCCATGAAGCGCCTGGGCTTTGCCAACACTGCAGAAGTTGCCATCGGTGCTGACCTGTGCACCATTGATGAAGCGCATGACTTCTTGGAGGAAGTTCCCTCCAAGCACCCGTTCATGGGAACCTCCTGCTGCCCGGCATGGAGCGTTATGGCCAAGAAGAACTTCCCCAAGTTTGCTGACTGCATCAGCATGGCCATGACCCCCATGGTGCTGACTGCCCGCCTGCTGAAGCAGGATCACCCCGCAGCCCGTATCTGCTTTGTCGGCCCCTGCGCCGCAAAGAAGCTGGAAGCCAGCCGCCACAGTGTGCGCAGCGAGGTTGACTTTGTCCTGACATTTGAAGAACTGATGGGCATGTTTGAAGCCAAGCAGATCAACTTTGATGACCTGCCGGATGACCCGAATGATAACTTCAACAATGCCAGTGCCGACGGCCGCGGCTTTGCCGTCAGCGGCGGTGTTGCACAGGCGGTCGTCAATGTCATCAAGAAGGAAGACCCGACCCGCGAAGTGAAGGTCGTTTCCGCACAGGGCCTGGCAGAATGCAAGAAGATGATGCAGCTGGCTGCTGCCGGCAAGTACAACGGCTATCTGCTGGAAGGTATGGCCTGCCCCGGCGGCTGCATTGCCGGTGCCGGCACTTTGGCTGATCCTGCCCGCAGCGCAATGATGCTGAACAAGTACAAGGCACAGGCAACGATGAAGACCGCTGCCGATACCCCGTACAAGGATACCCTGGATAAGCTGAAGTACTAATTTTTGCGGCGTAGCGGAAGTCGAGCCGATAGGCTGACCCGGTAAGCCAAAACAAAATATAATATAACGTTCCCCGGAACTGGTTTGCTGTTAGGGCAGAATGGTTCCGGGGAACGTTTTTGTTTTTTACATGCAGTTGTTAAAGCACTGCCCTGTGGACGACTTGTCTCTATCCATAAAAAGACTAACTATTAAAAGTCAAGCCCCAAAACAAAATTTTCGAGAGAAATTTTA
>OLPG01002790.1_pt1 | contig 11753 bp, 14 predicted proteins | sample 1672311 | NCBI WGS metagenome assembly OLPG01 (sample SAMEA3136670, study PRJEB25190) | human gut metagenome | biome: human gut; feature: human-associated habitat; material: faeces | place: Austria | collected 2013
AGAAAGACAATAATATACCTTATTATATTCAAATTCTGCTACATACCTGTTTCTTTCTGTTTTCGGAGTCTCATAACCGGTCACTTCAATATTAGCTTCTTTTACCTGATTATAACAATAACATTCTACCTTTTCGTCTTCATTATCTGCCCCCCATGCAACTTTTCCATAAGATGTGCTTACAAAAAATTCAATTCTTTTTTGGTTATATCGATAATCTAATTCTGCCACCTGAATGTCTGTGTCTAATTCCATCTTTATAAATTCCATACCGTTGGGACGCCACATTAATTTTACAGGCTCGATTCCGAACTCTTCTGCTATCTTCTCATAGGCCTTCTCTTCATCTTCTTCCTCGATAATCTTATTCTTATCGCTGGAATCGACTTGAGAAACTTTTCTTCCACCTACAGAACTCTTCATAAACTGCAACATTCTCTCTGGTCCGCCAAAGCTTGTCATTCCAACTGCCATTACAAGGATCAGCACTGCTGCCAGTGCTACAATTCTACGGATATTGCGTTTTTTCCGGCGCATTGTATAGATTTTCTTCTCCTCGCTCTGATTCTTCATCATCTCCCGTCCAAGGCGAAGTGCTTCCTGGTCTTCTTCTGAGAGTTTCGCATACGCATCTGTTCGCTTCATATCTTCAGAACGCATTTCACGCTCACGGATTTTTTGATCCAGTGCATTTTTCATGCGAATCTTCAGTTCATTTGGAATCTCTTCATTATCGTTAAGTCCGACTTCTTCTTCTATCTGTTTCGCTTCTCTATTCAATTGATCTTTTAGGATTTCTTTCAACTGATCTTTTTTTTCACTCATAATCTACCTCTTAACGAAATCTATCCTCTCTTTCTCTTGACCAAATCTCTCGGGAACGTATAATATAATTATATGCCAAAGTTGAAAATCTTTCCCTGTTTCGTACAGTATATACGAAGCAGAATAATCTGTACGGCATTCTTATTGTAACATATATTATCGAAAGGAGCTTTTTATGAAACGTATTATCTTAACCGGCGGCGGTACTGCCGGTCATGTTACACCTAACATTGCCCTGTTACCACGTCTTAAAGAATTACAATACGACATCCACTATATCGGCTCATATAACGGAATTGAGAAGGAACTTATCTCTCAATTCGGTATACCATATCATGGCATCTCAACCGGTAAACTCAGACGTTATTTCAGCGTCCAGAACTTCACAGATCCATTCCGCGTTATCAAGGGAATGGGTGAAGCACGTAAACTGATTAAGATTCTGGAGCCTGATGTTATATTTTCCAAGGGAGGTTTTGTCTCTGTACCAGTAGTCCTTGCCGGTAAGGGACAACATGTACCAGTCATTATCCACGAATCTGATATGACTCCGGGTCTTGCCAACAAGATTTCCATTCCTTCTGCAACGAAGGTCTGCTGCAACTTCCCGGAGACATTATCTTCTCTCCCGGCAGGCAAGGCTGTTCTCACCGGATCTCCGATCCGTCAGGAACTTTTAAGCGGAGATAAGTACCGCGCCAGAGAATTTCTTCACTTTACTTCCGACAAACCGGTCATTCTGGTTGTCGGCGGAAGCCTCGGTGCCGTTGCCGTGAACAATGCCATCCGTGCGATTCTCCCGGAGCTTCTGAAAGACTTCCAGGTCATTCACTTATGTGGCCGCGGCAAGCTCGATTCTTCTTTGAACGGAACAGAAGGCTACGCACAGTTCGAATATATCAAAGAAGAGCTGCGTGACCTCTTCGCACTGACCGACATTGTAATCTCCAGAGCCGGAGCCAATGCTATCTGCGAGCTTCTCGCCCTGCACAAACCAAATCTTCTGATTCCACTGTCTGCCAATGCAAGCCGTGGTGATCAGATTCTCAACGCCCGTTCTTTCGAGCGTCAGGGATTCAGTATGGTGCTCGAGGAAGAGGAACTTACGAACGAAACACTTCTCAGTGCAGTTCATGATCTCTATGATAACCGCGAGAAATACATCGATGCAATGAAGCATTCTTCCCAGCAGGATTCTATCGATACCATCATTGATCTGATTGAATCGGTAACTGCTTAGATACTTACAAAACCATCTGATTCTGACGCAGATATCTGATAGAAGAAAACAGGTGTCATATTCGGCACCTGTTTTTTATTTGCCATCCAGTTGGTGAAACTGTTCTTCGTAGTACTTCTTAATCCATTGCTTTGCCCTGTATAATGTACTATACAGCGTATCCACAGATATCCCCATTTTCTCTGCAACTTCTTTTTGTGGTTTATCCAAAGTATATGAAACGGTAACTGCCTCATACCATCTTGAATTTTTCTCATATAGATCTGCAAAGATCGTATCGTGTAGCTCGCGGCATTCTTTCTGGCGAAATACTTCTATGAGTTGAGCATCCAGTCCTTCTGACGAATATGGCACCTCCTGCTCCGGAACCTCTTCCATCGGCGTCTCCCATTTACTATCTCTTAGATAGTTCTTTGCCATATTCTTTGCGGTAGTGATCAGCCATGCAGGCACGGACTCCATACATATATCTCCCAGGTTGTCGTATAATTTCAGGAAAACTTCCTGCACAATCTCTTCTGCCACATAGTGATCTTCGACGTAGTACAATGCCGTTCGGTACACTTTACTTACATTTTCTTTGTAAAGCCTGTCGATTTCAGCTTTCTTTACATCTTCAGATTCCACCATTTAATTTCCATCACTTTCAAGTTTATAATTTAGACAGAATATCCTGCTTATCCTCTTCGGTAAGCTCACCCATCTTCCAGCCAAGTCCAACTTCGTCACCTTTATAACGCGGAATCATATGTAAATGGAAATGGAATACAGTCTGTCCTGCTGCCTCGTTATTATTCTGCACGATATTGTACCCATCACAGTGTAAGATGCCTGTAAGCTTTGTGATCATTTTCTTAGCCAGCACCATAACTTTTGCAGCCTTATCATCGTCCAACTCATACAAATTGGCATAGTGTTCTTTTGGAATAATCAGTGCATGTCCTTTCGAAGCCGGGCTGGCATCCAGAATCACGCGGAAATCTTCATCTTCATACAATGTTGCTGTAGGAATTTCTCCATTTGCCAGTTTACAAAAAATGCAGTTATCATCTTTCATTTTCATGTCCTTCTTTCCTTTAAAAAGTCATTTTAAAAATTGTTGATTATTTTATCCGCCAATGCTACACTATGAAAAAATAAATTCATAAAGGGCGGTAATCATTATGTTCACAGAATCTGATTATGAAAAATTACACCAGATCATGGCAGAAAGTCCTGAGAAAGAAGCGCTTCTCACCAGACTTCTTCACTCCCACCGTATGGATATCAGTACCATCAGCCATGAGATTCGCAACCCGCTGACTCTTATATACAGTACCTTACAGATGATCGAAGCATCCAATCCGGAAGTTCTGAATATCCGGCACTGGTCAGACTTGCATAGCGACATCGAATATATGAAACAACTACTGGAAGAACTATCAGCATACAACAACGGTCAACGTCTGTCACCTTCTTCGACAGATTTCGACATCTTCCTCAAGAAAATTTCCTTATCCTTTGCTTCCTCCATCATTGAAACCGATATTGAATTTATCTCCCGGATAGAGCCGGGACTCCCTGTTATGCCTGCAGATTCCATCAAACTTCGGGAAGTTCTTCTGAATCTTCTTGGAAATGCGCGCGATGCAGTACTGATTCAACAATCTACATGTTCTAATCATCTTGATTCTGCCTGTAATTGTGAAAGTAACAGATCTTTGGATACCAGCAAAGCACTTACTTATTCTCCGCAAATTCACTTTCACGCATGGAAAGAGCATTCAAATCTGATTATCTCCGTCTCCGATAACGGCTGTGGTATTGCACCAGAACATCTATCTTCAATCTTCGAACCATTTGTCACGTACAAATCGTCTGGAACAGGCTTAGGCCTGCCACTTTCCCGCCGAATTATCGAAGCACATGGTGGAACACTGACTGTCCACTCAGAACCAGATTTGCCGGACTGCCAGCTAAAAACTACATTCACCCTTACAATTCCAATCCCTTAAAACATTTTTAATAATGTTTCGGCTTATGTTTCCAATATGTGAGTACCGCCAGTAAAAATCCGGATACCAGCCCGCCAATGTGGGCTGCGTTATCCACCCCTTGTGCGGTGAATCCATAATAGAGACTTAAGCCTGCCATCAGAACAAGTCCTCTTGTTGAAATCTCTCCGACTCGTCCATGATTACGGATTGCAACATAAAGAAGTGCTCCCACAATTCCAAAGATCGCTCCGGAAGCACCCGCTGATACCGCATAGCTTCCCTGACTCACATCAAACCATGCCGATACGAGATTTCCCATCAGTCCGCTTCCAAGATAAATGAGCAGAAAACGGATCTTTCCAATCTCTGGTTCCAGGCTGTAACCGATGACCAGCAGCATCACCATATTGTTCATCAGATGACTGAATCCAAAATGCAAAAACATACTGGTGATCAGTGTATAATATCGTTCTCCGTTCATGAGATATGGAACATACATTGCTCCGTGTTCCATCATAAATGCGGAATCCTCAGTCATACCCATAAAAGACAGTCCGAGGAAGATCAGAACATTCGCTGCTGCGATTGCAATTGTACAAATTGGTAATTTCTTGTAATTTTTCATAGGAAAATTCTCTCATTAATTTTCTGTAATGTCAACGTTATTCTGCAAGATTTTACTCATCAAACTCTACAATCAGATAGTATCCTCTGTCCGTATGTTGTATTTCTTTGATCACGCCCTGTCTTGCATGAATACGCTCGGATGTCTTGTAAATTCCGGACATTGCAACTGCCGGTTCCACTACATAAGTAAACAGGTTCGTATTCGGACTTCTCTCTGTTACTTCCACCTGCTGGCCTTCTTCCACCAGCCCCTGTCTTTCCATTTTAAACCGTTCCTGTCTCACGACAAACCGCCTCCTGTCTCTGATATTCCAGCCGGGATTTTTTCCGGCATCATTCCTGTCAGTACAGTATAACACTAGAGATCTTCTTCTTCAATATACAGCCCGTCCCAGTCTCCCCACTTTGGTTTTCTGCGTCTGTGAAGAAAACGCTTCATCGGTGTCCACAGGTTTTCTGTCTCACGGAGTATCGTACTCCCCATTTCCTGGCTTGCAATCCAGTCATGTTCTGTCCGGTCAAAATATGTGCTTCCTTCCTTTTCTTCCTCTGTTCCCAAATCTGTATTTTTATCCTCTGCCAAAACATTTTCTTCCTCTTCTTTTACACACTCCTTTATAATCTGTTCCAGACTGTAATTTTCTTTCATAGTCTCTTTATGCAAAAGGAACACAATCTGGACACATTCTTTATCCTGATAATCTGCACATTTCACCAGATATTCGCTCAGATGGTGAAATCCTTCCCACAGACTTTTTTCTTTCGGTGGATAATAACAAAAATAATACTTTTCTTCTGTGTAAAAAATATACTCCGGATCCATCAGAATACAATTTACATTGAGAAGATACCTTTCTACTTCTTTCACGACACGCAAAATAGATTTTAGCAATATTTTTATTTCTTCTCCACTCATCGTATGCTTTTCATAGAGCGCTTTCATGGACACTTTTCCACTCACATCATAATCATAACAGCTTTTGTCATCCATTCCCCGTCCATGCATTTCCAGCAGTCCTTCCACCTGATTTTCTTCCAGCATTTTATTTTGATAGTCCTCTGTATAAGGGACTGACTCTTCTATCGTAATCTTACGTTCCATTGACGAACTCCTTTATTTTCTTAATATCCCGAAGCTTTTTCTCCGGTTCTGTAATTGCCGCACGTTTTTCCACACTGACTTTCATCTTCCTCCATGTTCCCTGTGCCCGGACACAGACTTCATCTCCTTCCACCGTAACCTGTCCCTGGATTGTAGATAATAAGATACACTTTCCATTCACACGACTTTGAAAAAGTGTTTCCAGTTCCGCCGCATCTGTCCCGCTTTTATCTCCAGTTCCGGTCTGTGAACCCGGTTTTTCTCTCGCCTTATTGCTTCCAACTACCGCTGTCTCATAAGCTGCTCCCGCAATTATATTCTTGTCATGGTAATAAAAAAATGCATAGATACTGCTCATGACCATCAACATAATGATTGGCATTAAGAATGACATCTCTACTGTATAACCTCTCACGCTGCACCTCCCTGCTCTGCCAGCATCAGAATATATCCAAGAGTCAAAAAAGGGAAAAATGGCATCGCCTTCACCCGTCCGCGAAATGCCAATATCACCGAACAGACTCCACTTGTAAAAAATGCTGCTGCCAGCACTCCCACAACTTTCCAAAACCCCAGATATCCTCCAAGAATCATAATTGCCACGCTGTCCCCATAACCGATTGCTTCTTCTGTCACTTTACTGACAAGAAGGAACAGCACTCCCACTCCGATTCCTGCACAGATTCCAGCAAGATCACCTACATTCGTCTGTTCCATCTTTTCCAGGAACACTCTGATCTGATAAAAATCCACTATTTTCCAGAAGACTGTCAATATTCCCCACAACGTCAGAACTTTTCTGGAAACTTTTTTATTTCTAATATCTGACACAGACAGCCCGGTTAGAATTAACAGCACAACTATATCTACCATTCTATTTATATTTCCCACATCTTGTACCTCTTCTCATTCTACTTGTCATTCCCGGCATTCTACTTTCCACCACATTTTGAGCATGCGCGCTTTCCCGGTACTTCAGAAATTCTCGCTGTATATACGGTACGCTTTAATCCGCTGCATGTCAGTGAATTATGATACCGGTCACCCTGATCAGTAATATACACACTTCCACCCATACTGCTGCCATGAACACATTTCTCACAGGCATGATACTTTCCGCCACTTTCATTGCGAAGGCTGTTAAGTTCCGATGACGCCGCCGCATGGATCGACAGGTCCAGATGCGTACAATGTGGATTTTTGTGATAGACAACTCCTGTATCCGTTACATATACAATCTGATCATCTTCTTCACCAAACCCTCCTGCCTCATAGCCGGTCCATGCCTTGATCCTCATAGTTTCCTTATAAGAAATCGGCGCTATAGAAAAGCCCGGAACCGGAATCCGCACCTGATAAGATGCCTGAATTTCTCCAATTCCCGTAAACGGCGACAGATAAGATTGATTGCAATTGATTCCTGAGCTGCCACCTTCTACAATGCTTCTCTCTAACCGTTCTGCTCCAATAGAATTTACAACATCACGTTCCAGATTTGACGGAATCACTGCCGGGGCTTCTACTGCCTGCACTGCAAGCTTCTTTCCCGCTTCCTGAAGTCCGCTTCGCACAGCCGTCTGCACGGATAACAGCTCCAGCAGTAATACCAATGCCAGCGTCGCAAAAAAGAAGATTGGTACTGCCATGGCAGCCTCCACGGTAATGCTTCCTTTTTTTCGGGTGGATGCAGATGCCCTTCCTGTATGCTTGGATTTGTATATGCTGGATAATAAAGGGATATCTTTATCTGAGTTCATCGAATCTTTCTCCTTTCATTTTTTATGTTTTCAGTTAGCAGAAATTTTATAACTCCCAGTAGGGGGAGCGGAAGGACATCTGCACCCACCCGTTATTGATTCATTTCGTTTTTAATTGTATCCAAAATATGTCGGAAAATCGTACATGATCCCACGACGCAGATTGCATATGCTGTGAAATTCTACTCTGCTGATGCAGGCATCTGCCCGAAAAAATGTCTGTCCATATCGTATCTTTAAATTTTGTTCCACCATATCTAATGTACGCATCCCAACTTCATCCTGGGATTTCAGGAACAACAGCATGCGAAGGTATTCCCGATAAGCAAGTCCGCTTTCCATATCTTTACCACTATCTGCTGCCACATTTTCTCCTGCACTGCCAAGCTGCATCAGTCCGGAAAGGCTTAGTTTCCAATCCTCTGCGTTCTTTACAAGTGGTACTTTTCCTCCACTTATCAGCGTTCTAATATCCATGATTGCTTCCCCATAAGCCCATGCAAGTAAAATTCCCTGCGTGGCACCCTCTGCCAATTCCGGAAGTCCAATCACCGTACATAATGTAAGCGCTGCCGCCTCGGCTTCTGCTTTCTTTTCCGGATCCGTCTGGATATACGCATAATCCGGCACAAATCGGACCATAAGAAGCTTACTGGCAACCGTCTCCAAATTTTCTCTGTCGCTGGCGTGACCTTCCAGAATATATTCCAGTTCATAGTCCAGACTCCCCGCACCTGCCATGTCACCAAGATTCCCATTGCCGAAGTCTTCATTAGCAGAATCTCCTCTGACAAAATCTCCACTGTTATAATTTCCATTGCCAGATTGCAGGCTATCTGAGGCCATCTTGAAATGTTCCAGCACGTACTCTCCAAACAGTAATTTACTGATTGTACTTCCCGATCCTGCTACATCTGAGAAATCTCCATATCCCTGATTTCGTTTTCTATGAGATACCATTTCCGATAACGTAATACTTTTCTTTGACATTACACGTCCCTTTGGCATAATCAGATCTACAAGAGGCATGCTTTTTAATTTCGCCACATGCGATAAGGGATTCTCTTCCTCTGGAAATTCCTCCTTCTGCGACAACAGCTCCTGTAATTCCTGTTCCGTTTTTGCCCCGTCCCTTTCATAATTTTGTAAAGCCTCCTCTCCTGCTTTCCATGTATCTGTCTGTCCAACCAGTTTCTTCACCTTATCCAGTCCATATTTATTTTCCATATATGCCGTCACCTGCTCGTAAAATGCACTGGCACCCTGATCCGTCAATAGCTGAATTCTTGTAATTTCCTGATCCATCCCGCTTGCTCCGTAATAGGCCAGCCGTTCCTTTAACAATTCTTCACTGTAACTGCCCGTCTCATAACTTCCTTCCAGCGCAAAAATTCCGTAGACTTCCCAGAGTTCCTTCTGATACTCTGCAAATATACTTTCCACCGCCCGTGTCATATCTGCTCTTCTGTAATTTTTTACATTCTGTAAAGAGGCACTTTCCAGCATTGCTCCGGCAAATGAAATAAGTAAAATAAATACCAGACTTAAATACACTGTGACTTCCCCCTTTAAATACCGCTGCTCTCGCTTGTAATCTTCTCGAAAATCGTCTCGACCAGACTCGTGAGCTGAGATTTGAATATAACGACAAGTGAAATCAGTACAACCAAAATTAAGATAATTTCCACAACTCCGACTCCGTCTTTGTTTTCCAATATTTCTCTCACTCTGTGTTTTAAATACCAAACTCTCCACATAATTAATCCTCCCGCTTTCTCTATTCTTGCTTCTCTACACCCGCTTTTCTATTCCGTCATATCTTCTGTGGCATATTTTTATATTTTTACAATGCCTACATTTGTACGGTAAAAAATGCTGGGACTACAACAATCACAAGCACCTCTGCCAACATCAGAAACATCGGAAGCAATAGCTTTGTTCCTGCTTCTTCCCCGAGCCGTCTTGCTCTTGCTTTTCGCTCTTCAAAAGACTGGATTGCTTCCAGCCGAAGTAGGTCATTTAGACCTTTTGTACCTTTTCTCAGGTTTTGTGACAGCAATGCACCAAATCTCATATATTCCTGTGTCCCGCATCTTCTTCCGAATTTCTCATAACATTCTGCTTCCGGAACACCGCCATCCATCTGTCGGCATGTATACTTCATTTCTTCATAAACTGCACGCTTCCCTTGCTGCTTTATCCGCGAATCGTAATCATTTACAATTTTTCTCCATGCTTTGCGGACCGTCATTCCTGCGCCTAAAAGTAATGTCAGCTTACTGATGACTTCCGGATAATCCAGACACATCTGTTTTTGTCTTGCCTGTTTTTCTTTTATCTCGTTCTGCTTGTCCAGCGCAAAAAACAGCACGGAAATCACAACTGCAGCCGCCATAATTACTGCACCTCTCCAGTTCATTACCGTATAAAAATGTATTTCCTGTCCGTCCACCTGTTTCGGCAATGTTAACGTCCCGGATTCTCTGGTATCCTGATCTTTTTCTGCCACTGTCCGGCGCACCTTTTCTAATAACGCTCCATCACTTCCGATCATTCGTGGATAGACCATTGCCATACATTCATACAGTACCTGTTTTTCTACATCTTCCCGATACGTCAATATGGCTGTCAGCTTCACCGGTGTCCCTTCACTTACAAGCTTATCTTCCTTTAATTTTCCGTAAATATTGATCACATCATAGCGGTCAAGCTTCCATGTAACATCGATCGGCTTTCCTGGAATCTCTGTCAGAAGATTCAAATCCCGGTCCACATGATCCAGACTTATATTCTCCCCCAGAATCAACGAATCCATTTTCTTTACTGCCTGCTTTAATACCTGACTAATTTCCTGTTCTCCATAGACCTGCTCTGTTACTTCGATCGGAATTTCCCCCAATACCCGGTCTTTTCCCTCTACACGCAGTTCTTCCGTCTTCTTCCCTTTGCCATAAGTTTTTCTTGTGATCTCCTCTACATTTTTTCTGTAGGCACCATTGTAATCCCAGATAAGAGCTGCAACGCCCACCGAAAACACCACTAACATGATCCCGATACTCAGACTTCGATCTCGATGATCTTTCGCCCAAGCCCGTATGCGCCCAAATATATGATCAGACATCCTGTCATCACTCCTCTTCCTGCTATATTTCCGTAAAGATTTCCCATAAATTCCGGAAAACTGACAGTCATATAAAGTACAATTCCAAAAGGAATGACCGACATCACCTGAAATTCATATTTTTTCGCCGCCAGCATTGTATCAATTTCCCGTTTTACATCAATTTTGTCCCCAATCTGATCCGCTGTATTGCGGATAATAGACATCAGATTTCCTCCGCTTCTCTTGGCCGTGACAAAGACTCCGGCAAAGCTTTCCACATCTGGAAGCTTTGTTCTCTCGGACAGTTCTTCTACTGCCTGTTCCACCGGTACCTGTACCCGGATCTGCCTGACCATGATTTCCAGCTCACGTAGAATTGCCGCATCATCAGAGTAAAAAACCTGCATCTCTTTCAGGCTCTCTTTCACTGCATTTTCCACAGAATATCCTGTATTCAGTAAAGAGGAAAATGTCTGTATCAGTTCTTTGAACTGTACTAGAAACTCCTGTTCTTTTCGCTTAATGCATTCGTCCAGAAGCTGTATGTAATACCACACGCCTGCCGGAATCAACAATATAACTGCCACCCATGAGCGATAATATATCCATGCCGTTCCTGTCACAATAATGATGACCTTCAAGATCATTTTTACATATTCACACTTCTTTATATCCTGCTGCCAGTAACTTCTGTGTATGAACCAGGTCGTCCATTTTTCTCCAAGTTCCCTGAATTTTCCCATCCTTTTCTCCTGTCTCTTCGAATCTGTACAGTGGACTCACCAGAATCTCACCGTCCTGATAACCCAGGATTTCTGAAACCTCCAGTACTTTACGGCTTTTATCTCTGAGTCTTCCAAGATGCACAATAATGTCGATTCCTGATGCGATCTGTCTCTGAACTGCCCCCAGAGGAAGATCCATTCCCATCAGCACCATGCTCTCCAGCCTAGAAAGCATATCCTTAGGACTATTGGCATGACCGGTACTAAGACTTCCATCATGGCCGGTATTAAGTGCCTTTATATGGACTCCCTATGTTCCCATCATGCAGAAATACAATATCTTTACTTAATATACACTGTATATAACGTTATTATCTTGCCATTCCACAGTTGCAAAA
>OLPG01002795.1_pt1 | contig 11732 bp, 12 predicted proteins | sample 1672311 | NCBI WGS metagenome assembly OLPG01 (sample SAMEA3136670, study PRJEB25190) | human gut metagenome | biome: human gut; feature: human-associated habitat; material: faeces | place: Austria | collected 2013
AGGGGTTTCTCTTTTTTTGCAAAGCTCATATTTGTTGATTACGGGAATGCTCCTTAATTTGACAAGCTGATTGCTGCTTGATATTAAATAAGATAGCGCTTGACTGTTATCTTATAAATATTATAGCTTAAATCTACTTTTTTGTGAATTCCTCACTGCAGGGGTGGGAAAAACTTTACAATTTTGCCTTATGTGCGGTAAAATTGATAGCGTGATATATATAGGAGTAATGCGCTATGAAATATAAAAAAATTACTTTTGCGTGTGTTCTGCTGGGCCTGTCGCTCTATGCCGGCGTGTGTGCGGCAACTGTGCGCGAGGTCGCTGATGAAGCACCGGCCTCCAAGCAGACGATTATCGCTGATAAAAAGGATAAGAAGCTGCTGAACAAAAAGCAGCGCGCTGTCCAAATAACTCAGGAAAAGGATAAAATCGTTGTATCTACCAAACCGGTGGCTAAACCGCCTGATGGTACGATAAAGGTTCCTGCCGCTCCGCGTCCGTCGCTGCTGCAGGAGAAGGACGGCAAGTTTTATTTTTCCGGGACACAGCTGCCGGACGATTACCGTAATATCGCTATTTACGGTGAGGCGATTGCCAGCAAGGCACAGGCTATTGCCTATATTTTGGCGGCTAACCCGGCTGTGAAGCTGGCCTGCCCGGTAGAGGAGCTGGTGGAGCTGTACTGGCAGGAGGCTAAGCGTGAAAACGTGCGCCCCGACCTTGCCTTGGCACAATCATTGGTGGAAACCGGCGCTTACCGCTATGGCGGTGATGTGCTGCATCATCAGAACAATTTCTGTGGCTTGGGTACTATCGGCGGCGGTGTGCGCGGTGCGTCCTTTGCTACGCCGCAGCTGGGCGTGCGTGCGCATATCCAGCATTTGCTGGCCTATACGCAGACGAAGCGCCCTTCGACGGATATTGTTGATCCGCGCTACGATCTGGCGCATAATATCCGCCTGGAGCGCGGTGTTGTCAACACCTGGTACGGTTTAAACGGCACTTGGGCGATGGGCTCGCTGTATTGCGAAAAAATAATGGCGACCTATCAGAAAATCCTGGCACAGCAGCCTGTTGAGGCGGTTAAGCAGGCACCGGCTGAACCGGTTAAGGAAAAGAATAAAAAGAAACGCAGTATGAAGCAGAGAGTTTCCGAAATACTGCAGGAGAAAAAATAAATTAACGACTGCGCAGCAGTCAGCTGAGGAGGCATTCAGTAAAATGCATATAGTTTTAGTTGAACCGGAAATTCCCGGCAATACCGGTAATATTGCACGTCTGTGCGCAGCAACCGGCTGCCACCTGCATTTGGTTCGTCCGCTTGGTTTTTCCGTGGAGGATAAATATTTGAAGCGTGCAGGTCTGGATTATTGGCATCTTGTTGATATCCATTATTATGACAGCGTTTATGAGGTGCTGGAAAAATATAAGGATAACCCCAAGTATTTCCTGACGACGAAAGCACACAGCTCTTATGCCGATGTGCAGTATGCGCAAGACAGCCTGCTGATTTTCGGCAAGGAAACTGCCGGCCTGCCGGAAAGTTTGCTGCACGAATATCCCGAAAGCTGCATCCGTATCCCGATGATTGAGGATGCACGCTCTTTGAATTTATCCAATTCCGTGGCGATTGTGGCTTATGAGGCTCTGCGCCAGAACGGTTTTGCTGATTTAACCCTTTATGGAGGAGAATATAAATGATAATTATCAAGGAATTCGATTTTGACGCTGCACATTATCTGCCTGCCTATAACGGCAAGTGCGAGCATTTGCACGGTCATACCTATAAGCTGGTGGTAAAGGTGGAGGGCACTCCAGACCACGAGGGTATGGTTATTGATTTTATCAAGCTGAAGAATCTGGTGAAGGAAGAGGTGCTGGCACATCTGGATCACGCTTGCCTGAATGATATTCTGCCGGTGCCTTCCGCAGAAAATATCAGCATCTGGGTTTGGAATAAATTAGTGGAGCTGCTTAAGAGCGACCATTATCATTTATATGAAGTAGAAGTTTGGGAAACTCGCACCAGTGGCTGCGTTTACAGAGGTGAATGACGTGAAGGATGTACAAAGCGAAAAGGATTTACGCAATATTCCTTTGAAGCATGTGGGAATAAAGGGCTTGCGCTGGCCGATTGAGCTGCGCGATAAAGCGCGCGGTACGCAGCACAGCGTAGCAGAGGTGACGTTGGCTGTGGATTTGCCGCATGATATGCGCGGTACGCATATGAGCCGTTTTGTGGAGTGTCTGCGCACTCTCGGCCCTGTGGGCCTCGCTGATGTGGAGGCTATTTTGGACCAGCTGAAGCAGCATCTGCAGGCTGAAAGAGCTTTTATCGAGCTGAAGTTCCCGTATTTTGTGACGAAGAAGGCTCCTGTAAGCGGTATGGAAGCGCCGATGGATATCGATTGCGTGTATAAGGCCGAGAAGGGCGAGAAGCTGCGTTGGCGTATTACAGCTGTTGTGCCGGTGCAGACGCTGTGCCCTTGCTCTAAGGAAATCAGCGAATACGGTGCGCATAATCAACGTGCCTGGGCGAAGCTGGAGGTTGAAGCGCAGGAGATGGTGTGGCTGGAGGAGCTGGTGGAATATGCTGAGGCTTCCGCAAGTACGCCGTTGTACGGTCTTTTGAAGCGTCCTGACGAAAAATACGTTACGGAGCATGCTTATGAGAATCCGCGTTTTGTAGAGGATGCCGTGCGTGAGGTTGCTTTGCGTCTGGAGGCTGATAAGCGCATTACCTGGTATCGTGCAGAGGTGGAGAGCATGGAAAGCATCCATAATCATAACGCTTTTGCTGTTGTGGAAAAAGGTGAGAATGAATGTTATTAAAGGTTAACCGTGAAGGCTTGGAGGCAGCGCTGGCAAGTATTGGCGCTCATGCCGACAGTCTGCCTATTTTTGCTCATAAGGCGGAGATTATTCCGTTCAAGTTGCTTGGTGTGCGCACTCCGGCAGCGAATATTATCAAGCAGGAGATGCTGGCGGTGGGCGGCGACGCTGTAACGCCTGTTGGTGCTGTTACCTGCGCTGCAAAGTATGTTGATATTCTGCTTTTGGGTACGCTGAAGCATTATAAGGTACTGCTGAAGAAAATGGCGCAGATGCCGTACTTTGGTATTCCTCAGGCTGCTATTGATCTGGAAATGGCGCTGACACCGCAAAAGCTGTGCACTACTCTGGCTGACGGCCGCGTGCTGACCTATGAGAAGATGTGCGTGATGGGCATTTTGAACGTTACGCCGGATTCCTTTTACGAGGGCAGCCGTGTGTCTGCTATGGAGGAGCTGGTGGAGCGTGCCGGCAGAATGCTTGCTGCCGGTGCCGGTGTGCTGGATATCGGCGGTGAGTCTACCCGTCCGGGCAGCGACAGCGTTGATGGGGAGGAGGAGCGCCGCCGCATAGTTCCTGCGATTGCTGCTTTGCGCAAGGCTTATCCCGATGCTGTTATTTCTATTGATACCTATCGTGCGGATACGGCGGAGGCAGCTATTGCTGCCGGTGCTGATATGATTAACGATATCAGTGCGATGGAGGCTGACACGCGTATGGCTGACGTGGTTGTGGCAACTAAAGCGCCGATTATCCTTATGCATATGCGCGGTACGCCGAAGAATATGCAGCAGAACTGCGAGTACAAGGATGTTGTGCAGGAGGTTGCCGTTTATTTGGCGCAGAGGGCGCAGCTTTTGCGTGAGCGCGGTGTGAGTGCGGATAAGATTATTCTGGATCCGGGTATCGGCTTTGCCAAGAATGTGGAGCAGAATTTGCTCTTGATGCGTGACCTGAAGGCTTTGACGAGCTTTGGCTATCCTGTGCTGCTGGCGGCTTCGCGTAAGAGTACGCTTGGTGCTGTGCTGGGCGGTGTACCGGCAGAGCAGCGCTTGGAGGGGACGATTGCGACGAGCCTGCAGGCGATTTACGCGGGGGCGCAGATGGTGCGCGTGCATGATGTTGAGGAGAATGTGCGGGCGATTCGCACACTGGAGGCTATTTTGCGCGGCAGTGCGGAATAGGTTTGTTTTAGCAATTATTTGTCACGCTGCAGCGAAAAATTTTTTAACGGCAATTTCGTGCGGAACAAAGACGAAATTGCAATAAAACTCGCGCTAGGCGAAGCATTTTTCTGCAGAAGTCAGCTTAGCGCTCAAACAATATTGCAATTTCTGTTGTTCCAGGCACTTGTTGCCTAAAATTTTTATGCTTTCGCCGCGACAGAATAATTGCTGCGACAGTATCGTTTATTTTGCTGCGTCTACCATCATCACATCAAAAGAACAGGAGTCGGATATGGCTATTGCATATGTTGCCTTGGGCAGTAACCTGGGCGATAAGAAAAAGAATTTACAGCGCGCGCTGATGCTGCTGATGCAGCAGGGCGTGGAGGTACTGCAGGTTTCCGGCTATTTTGCTACGGAGCCTTACGGTGTGACGGACCAGCCGCAGTTTTTGAATGCTGTGTGCAGGGTGCGCACTAATCTGGAGCCGGTGGCGCTTTTGCGTACACTTTTGGCAACGGAGCTGGCGATGGGGCGGGTGCGCCTGCGTCATTGGGGCGAGCGCAATATTGATCTGGATTTGCTGCTTTACGAAAATGTCGTGATGCAGACACCGGAGCTTACGCTGCCGCATCCCGATATGCAGAACAGGGATTTTGTGCTGCTGCCGCTTTTGGATATTGCACCGGAGCTGGTACATCCGCTGTTGCATAAAACTGTGCGTGAAATGGCGGCGGAGCTGAACAAATAATGCTGCGGTACGAGCGATTTGTTTTACAGCAAATATGCGCTTGTGCTATAATTAAGAAAAAACATCTGGCAGGAGGTAGCTATGAGAATAGATGGTGCCGGCGGTTGCTTTGATAACCGTCTTTATGAAGTTGATATTGACGTAGCCTGGAATATTGCCTTGCTGTGCGTCAATGAGATGGGTGTAACTATTGATGAGCAGGATGATGCTGCACATCAGCTGCACTTCCATAACAAGAAAAAAATTATGCAGCTGGCTATGCAGTCTTTGGATGAAGAAACCGTACAGGTTATCATGGACTCCACTAAGGAGCGTCTGCAGATTTATAACTGGAAGCGCGAGGACAAAGAGGTTAACCAGTTCTATGAGCTGTTCGAAAAGAAGCTCACGGAATACCGTGCCTTTATTTTGTGCCCGAACTGCTCCGCAAAAATCAGCTCTTTGGTTAAGTTCTGCCCCGAGTGCGGCTGCAAAGTAAAATAATATGTTATAGAAAAAGGCTCCCCTTGGGGGGAGCTGTCAGCGAAGCTGACTGAGAGGGGAAATTTTCGAAGATACGCTTATGGGTAACACTTCCTCTCTCTGCTATTTTTGCACAAAAAAAGAAACCAAATACCAATTGGTATTTGGCTTCTTTTTAAATCCGAACGGATTAGATTGCGCGGTTAACTTTACCGGAACGCAGGCAACGGGTGCAAACGTTCAAGCGTTTAACAGAACCTTCAACAACTGCTCTTACTTGTTGAATATTCGGGTTCCAAGCACGTTTGGTGTGTCTATTGGAGTGGCTGACGTTGTTGCCAGCGAGTTTTCCTTTACCGCAGATTTCGCAGATAGATGCCATTGTTTCCCACCTCCTTAAACGTGATAAGACATAAGGCACATTCAAATTTAACATGAGTATCATACCATAAAGAGCGCAGAAAATCAAGGGAATTTTAAGATAAAGAGGGTATTTTTATAAATGTGGTGGAAAGAACCTGTAACAACACTAAAAGGTGTAGGTGTAAAAAAGGCAGCTGAGCTGGCTGCTCTTAATATTTTCAGCGTGGGTGATTTGCTGGAATTTTACCCGCGTCAGGGTGCTTATCTCGATTATGCCAAGCTCAAAACGATTAAGGAGCTGGAGGTAGACAACAGTAAGCAGATTTTCAAAGCGACGGTTTATCAGGTGAAAAACGGCTACGGTGCCAGCCGTCGCAGCTATACGTCCGTGACGGTGCGTGACGAAACAGGCTATGCTACGCTGTACTTTTTCGGCGGGCAGCGCTATAAGGCGCAGAAGCTGAAGCCGGATACAATGCTGCAGATTACAGGCCGCGTAAGGCAGGGGCGCACTACGAAGTCCGTCAGCGAGGTTGATGTGCAGCCTTTGGAGCAGGACGAGGGCAAAACGCCGGGTATTGTCCCGGTGTATGCTTTGAGCGGTAACCTGACGCAAAAGAACCTGCGTACATGGGTGAGCGAGGCGCTGCGGTTGGCAGCAAAGGATTTGCCGGAAAGTTTGCCGGCGAAGGTTGTGAGTCAGTGCAATTTGCCCGACCGCTATACGGCGCTGAAAAATATTCACTTTCCGGAAAGCTGGGAAGCGTTGCGACGTGCCAAGCAGCGTTTTGTTTTTGAGGAGCTGTTTTTGCTGCAGTGCGGTCTGCTGTATTATCGTCAGCAGAGCCATGACAACAGAGAGGGTATTAAGCACGCTGCAGACGGTGCGCTTGTTAAAGACGTAATGCAGGGACTGCCCTTTGAGTTGACGGCGGCACAGCAGCAGGCGTGGCGTGAGATTTCGCTGGATATGCAGGATAAAAAGCCTATGCACCGCATTCTGCAGGGCGATGTAGGCAGCGGCAAGACAGTTATCAGTGCGCTGGCGTTGGCTAAGGCGGTGGAAAATGGTTATCAGGGCTGCATTATGGTGCCGACGGAAATTTTGGCGGCGCAGCATTTTGAAACGCTGGAGCAATATTTGCAGCCTTACGGTGTGCGTATTGCTTTACTGACAGGCGGTATGCGTGCCAAGGCAAGGCGTGAGCTGCTGCTGAATCTGGAGCTGGGCCTTGTTGATGTGGTCGTGGGTACGCATGCACTTTTGGAGGAGGATGTGCGCTTTGCCAATCTGTCGCTGACGGTGACGGACGAGCAGCACCGCTTCGGCGTAGAGCAGCGTGCGCGTCTATCCAATAAATCGGAGAATGCTCCCGATGTACTGGTAATGACGGCGACGCCGATTCCGCGTACCTTGGCGCTTACTGTTTACGGCGATCTGGATATTTCCGTAATGAAGGGACGTCCGCCGCAGCGCAAGCCGGTGCGGACGCTGTGCTATACGGATGAGCGCCGACGCGAGGTTTACGCCGGCCTGGTGCGTCAGGTGCAGGCAGGACGGCAGGCTTATGTTGTCTGCCCGCTGATTGAGGAATCAGATGTTCTGGCTGTGCATAGTGCAGAAAGAGTATACGAGGAGCTGAAGCGTGATTTTCTGCAGGATATTCCCTGCGCTCTGCTGCATGGCAGGCTGAAGGGGGCGGAGAAGGATGCGATTATGAGCAGCTTTGCGGCAGGCGAGCTGAAGGTGCTGGTGAGCACTACGGTTATCGAGGTAGGCGTGAACGTGCCCAATGCTACGCTGATGGTGATTGAAAATGCGGAGCGCTTCGGCTTGGCGCAGCTGCACCAGCTGCGCGGACGTGTAGGTCGTGGCAGCGAGCAGTCCTACTGCGTGCTGCTGACAGCTGCTGATTCGCCGGAGGCACTGGCGCGCCTAAACGTACTGCATGAGAGCGAGGACGGCTTCTATCTGGCGGAAAAGGATATGGAGCAGCGCGGTGCAGGCCAGCTCTTCGGCTTGAGGCAGCATGGCTTGCCAGATTTGCGAATTGCTGATATAATGCGAGATGTTGACGTAATTGCGCAGGTTCGCCAACTGGCGCAGGCGCAGCTGCGTACGCCGGAGGACTGGGCGGAAATCCGTCGTCTGGTGGAAATGCAGTTTGGCGAACGCTTTAATATGATTTTCAATACTTAAAGAGGGTATAAATACATGAAAAAAGACTGGTTAAAAAATCCTGATGTTTGTGCTAAGGTGACGGCGGCAGTTTTGCTGGTGGCCTTGTTTTTAGGCATTCACTTTTTTGCCGATGATTTCTTTAACAAAACATTTACGCTGGCAATCAGCGGCAATGTCAACGGCCTGGTGGAATATCTGCGCTCCTTTGGCCCGTGGGCGATTTTAATCAGTTTTGTGCTGGATGTGCTGATTAATGCCGGCAGCGTTTTCCCGTCGATTTTTCTTTCTACAGCCAATGGTCTGATTTTCGGCCTGCCGCTTGGTATTACTATTTCCTGGCTGGCGGAAACAACCGGTGTGGTCATCAGCTTTTACCTGATGCGCTTCTTCTTCCGCGATACGGCGCAGAAGCTGATTGAAAAAAGCAACTCGCTGAAATCCATTGATGAAGCAAGCAGCAAGCACGGCCTGGAGTGGATGGCCTTCGCCAGGGCGCTGCCGTATTTCCCATCAGGCATTTTGACGGCGGTGGGTGCTGTGAGCAGCATGAGTGCGCGTGATTACATTATTGCCAACCTTGTCGGCAAATTTCCTTCTACGGCCTTGGAGGTTGTCATCGGTCATGATGTAGTTAATTTTCAGGAGCACAGCCAAAGATTAACGATTTTGATCTTAGTTGTGGGCGCTGTCTTTTTTTCGTATAAAAAATGGTTCTATAAAAAGGGAAAATAAATTTGCTTAGGCGTCGCTGCAGTAATTTCTGTGGCGGCGTTTTTTACAGATGGAGATACAGATAGTGAAAGGAAATAACACTTATGGAAAATAAACAAGTGCAGCCATGGCAGCAATATCAGGCACTTTATCTGCATATACCGTTTTGCGTACAGAAATGCCTGTACTGTGATTTTGCTTCTTATGCCGGCTTTGGAGAGCAGGCAAAGCGTGATTATACCGATGCTGTGCGCAAAGAAATTGCTCTGCGTGCGCCTGAGGCGGCAAATATGGCGGCGAACGCCAGCATTTACTTTGGCGGCGGTACGCCGAGCGTGCTGCCTACGGAATGTATTGCTAAGCTGGTGAATGCATTGAAGCAGTACGGCTTTTGGCAGCAGCCCTGCGAGGCAACGATTGAGGTGAACCCCGGCACAGCAGATTTAGCCAAGCTGCAGACATTGCGCAGCCTTGGCTTTGACCGCATCAGCTTCGGCGTACAGTCTCTGCAGGATAACGAGTTGCGGGCAATAGGACGCATTCACAACGCACAGCAGGCGCTGGAAGCGCTGACGCTGGCACGCAAAGCTGGCTTTGCGCGCGTCAGTGCGGATTTGATTTACGGTCTGCCGTCGCAGACGCTTACCAGCCTGCAGGATACGCTGGAGCGTCTGACAGATACGGGCATAGAGCATATTTCTGTTTACGGACTGATCGTAGAGGAGGGCACGCCGCTGGCGAGTTTTGTGGATAAGGGCAGAATAACTTTGCCGGATGATGATACTGCGGCGGATATGTATGAGCTGGTGCAGAGCTTTTTGCGCGAGCGTGGCTTTGAGCGCTACGAAATTTCCAACTACGCGAAAACCGGCCAGTATTCGCGGCACAATACTGTTTATTGGGAGTATCATCCCTACATGGCCTTTGGCGCTGCCGCCTGTGGCTTTGACGGCCAAAGAAGGCGCACCGGGCTGAGTGCGGTCAGGGAATATATTGAGCAGCTAAAGAGCTTTAGCTGCGGCGATTTGCGCACGAGCGCTTTATATAATATAGAAGAATTATCTTGTGCAGAGCTGTTGGAGGAGTTCATGTTCATGGGGCTGCGCCGCAGCGAAGGCGCGAGCCTGGCGGAGGCACGCGAGCGCTTTGACGTGGATGTGCTGCAGCGCTTTGCCTCCGAGCTGGCGCCGCTGTTTGAACAAAAGCTTATTGCGTATGATGCAAGCACGCAAAGACTGCGTCTGACGGAGCGTGGTATGGAGGTCGGCAATCAAATATTTGAAGTTTTTGTGATAACTTAAAAATAAATAAAAAAGGTGTTGACAATAAAGTAGGCTAGTGCTATTCTAGTATCAAGATGTTAGCACTCCTAATGATAGAGTGCTAACAATCAAAATGAGGTGGGAATATGTTAAACGAAAGAAAGAAAAAAATTCTCCAGCTCATAATTGAGGATTATATTTCAACTGCTGAGCCTGTAGGTTCAAGGACGATTGCCCGCAAATATGATTTGGGCCTCAGTCCTGCGACCATCCGTAACGAGATGAGTGACCTGGAGCTCCTGGGTTATCTGGAGCAGCCGCACACCTCGGCAGGACGTGTACCATCGGCTCAGGCTTATCGTCTTTATGTTGACTCGCTCGTTGAGCCGGGAACTCTGACAGATAATGACAGAGCACTGATTAACGGTTGGTTCAGCGAAAGACGCAGAAGCATTGATGAAATCTTCCAGTCAACGGCGAAAATCCTTTCCCGGATGACGAAGAATGTTTCGATGGTGCTGGCTAACCGTGATGCCGGTGCGTGCTTCCGCTATATGAAGTTTTTACCTCTGGATGAGCACCATGCCATCCTGTGCATTGTAACAGATGACGGCAATGTGGCCAACTGCGTGGTAGAAATTCCTTTGGGAATGCGGCCGGAGGAGCTGGACTACATGGCAGGACGCGTCAGCAGACTGCTGGAGGGCAGAGAGCTGGCGAATATTACCGAGGACCTGCTGCAGGCGGTGCATACAAATATAGCAGATGATAAGCTGCTGTTCACATCGCTGGTACAGTCCATCCGCCAGATGCGTCAGAAATACCAGCAGCAAAAGGTTTTCCTTGGCGGCACCAAGCAGCTGCTGAACCAGCCGGAATTCCGCGACGTGGAGCGTGTGAAGAATCTTCTGGGTATCCTTGAAGAGGAGCGCGTGGTACGCGATTTGCTGAAGGCAGGCGAGGACAGCGGACTGAAAATCACGATTGGCAGTGAAAACAAATTCACCGGCATTCAGGATTGCAGCATGGTACAGGCAACCTACCGTCTTAACGGTCAGATAGTCGGTACGATGGCAGTTCTTGGCCCGACGCGTATGGAATACGGCAAGGTAATTACCGTTATGGATTACCTGCATAAGTATTTGAAAACGATGTTCGAGCAGAAGCCCGACAAGAAATAAAACTAAGGAGGAAGAGCCTTGCAGGATAATGAAATGAAAGAAAAACAGGCTGAGCAGGAGGCTGCGGAAGCGAAGGCTGCCGAACAGGAAACTGCAGAAGCTGAAGATGCTGAAGATGCAAAAAATGCGGAGGAAGCTGCTGAGCCTGAGGTTGACCCGAAGGATGCTAAAATCGAAGAGCTGCAAAATCGTTTGTTGAGATTGCAGGCCGATTTTGAAAACTTCCGCCGTCGCACCAATATAGAAAAGGAACAGCTTTCCACCTTTGTAACAGCAAATGTGGTTGGCAAGTTCTTAAAGGTTTTAGATAATTTTGAGCGTGCCGAAGCAAGCGTCGAAAAGGGCGATAATGTGGATGCAGTTGTAGACGGTATGAAAAAAATCCGCCGTCAGTTTGAAGATGCCTTCAAGGATCTGAAGGTAGAAGAAATTGAAGCTCAAAATGCCAAGTTTGACCCGAACATCCACGAAGCTGTAATGCGCGGTCATAATCCGGAGCTGGATGATGAAATCGTAGATATGGTTTTCGAAAAAGGCTATAAGCTGGGTGATAAGGTTATCCGTCACAGTAAGGTAAGAGTAAACACCAACGAATAAAGCTGGCGTGCTCTTCACAATAAATTTAAAAAATATATCACATCGATTCGGTAAAAATGCGGCAGCTGCCGCATCACCGAAGGATAGTAATCAGGAGGATAAAAATCATGGCTAAAGTAATTGGTATTGACTTAGGTACTACTAATAGTGTTGTTGCAGTTATGGAAGGCGGCGACATCGGCCATATCCTGGCTGTTCTTCACCTGATACACCAGTTCTTCG
>OLPG01002804.1_pt1 | contig 11706 bp, 10 predicted proteins | sample 1672311 | NCBI WGS metagenome assembly OLPG01 (sample SAMEA3136670, study PRJEB25190) | human gut metagenome | biome: human gut; feature: human-associated habitat; material: faeces | place: Austria | collected 2013
TTCTTATTGCAACACGAATCGCGGACAGGTTGCCCCGTCCGCGATTCTCTTCTGCCTACGGGAGGTTATACCCGCAAGCAAACTAACTTATCGACTGGCTATTTGAGGATCCAGTTCGTGTAGGACAGACCGTACTCAGCGTACTTCTCGCACAGCTTCTTCACGGTACCGTCGGCGTCAAGCTGCTTCAGCGTTTCGGTGACCTGGTTGGCCAGCTCGGTGTTGCCCTTCTTGAAGCCCACGGCGTAGTGCTCGGTGGAAAGCGGGGTTTCCAGCTGCACGTACTTGCCCGGGTTCGCGGAAATCTGGTACTGCGCGATGGACAGGTCGCACGCAACGGCGTCGTTCATGCCGGAATCAAGCTGCATGAACGCGTTGTTGTAGTCGCCGATGGTCTGGGCCGCGCCACCCTTGAACGTAGCGGCAACCTCGGCCTGGTCGCCCTCAAGCACGTCAAGCGCCGCGGAGTCAACCTGCGTCATGACCGTCTTGCCGGACAGGCCCGCGAAATCGCTGATATCGCTGCCGGCCTTCACAACCACCACCTGCTCGTTGAGCATGTACGGATCGGAGAATGTATACCCATCCTCGCGGCCTTCCATGGTGAAGCCGTTCCAGATGCAGTTGATGTTGCCCTGCGACAGCAGCGCGTCTTTGGCATCCCAGTCGATAGGCGTAGCCTCGAAGCTCCAGCCGTTCTTGTCGCACACGGCCTTGGCCAGGTCAAGGTCGAAACCGGTGTACTTGCCGTCGTCGCCCACGAAGCCGTACGGCGGGTAGCTTTGATCGAAGCCCACGGTCAGCGTGGTCTTGTCGGTGGATGCGGCGTTGTTGTCAGCAGCCTTGTCATTGCTGCCCGAGCCAGCGCAGCCCGCAAGCAGCGCGCCGGACAGCGCCAGCGTGGCGGCGCATGCCACCAGGCCAAGAAGCTTCTTCTTCATGGTGCCTTCCCTTCTGCGCCCGCTCATCGCCGATTCGCCTGGCGCGTTCCCGTTTCTTCCACTTTACTACAGTAGAGTGCTGAAGTGCAGTATACCAGACGGACCGCACATGGCAACCATCGTGACGAAAACGACCGCGAACGGTACAAGCGCTGCACGCTGCCGCAAGCGCTACACGCCTTGCGCGCCATGCGCGCGACAACCGCAAACGTTAGACATCAACAAATCGAGCACACCCCCATCAGACGTGCTGACCGCACACCAGTTACCGCACGCGTCGTCACCAATCACAACAGGCATACGAAAAGACCGCGCCCTTCCCAAGCACGGCCTTCGTCAACGTCAATTTCAAGGCCAGCAGACTTGCACGTCCCGTTAACGCACGCCGCGCGCTAACGCACCTTCGTCACCGCCACCACGAACACACAGGCCGCAAGGACCGCGGAAATGCCGAACGCCGCCTGATAGGCCACCTGCGCACCAACGGCCCGTGTTGCTGCCGCGGCGGAAAGCGCCGTAATCGCAAGCACCATGACCGCCGTGCCAAGCGACGCGCACGCCTGGCGTACCGCCGCGAAAAACGCGCCGGCGTCCATCATGATTTGGCCCGGAAGACCGCCCATGCCCCACGAATTCAGCGGGCCGATGAGCGCGCTCACGCCCATGCCGCGCACCGTCTGCATGAGGGTCAGCAACCACAAAGGCGTGCATTCGTCCGCGAACGCCATGGAAACGGCGCCCACCGTCAGCAGCGTAGATGCCACCAGTACAACCGGACGCGCGCCGATTTTATCGGACAGGATTCCCGCAAGCGGATTGACCACCACGGCCAAAATGGTGGCGGGCACGAACACGAGCCCCGCCTCAACGGCACTCAGGCCCAAAAGCCCCTGCACATACAAAGGAACAATCAGCGTGATGCCCATAAACGACGCGAACAGGCAATTCTGCGCAATGAAGCTGATGCGGAAATGCGGGAACTGGAAAATCTGCATGGTGATAAGCGGGTGCTCGATGCGCTTCTGGCGCACCACGAACAGCACCAAACACGCAACGCCCACAAGCGCGGGCGTCCACACCAGCGCAGAGGCGATATCCATGCTTGCCGCATTCGAGAACGCCAGCAGCAGCCCGCCGAAGCCCAGTGTCGAGTACAGAAACGAAACCACCTCGAAACGCGCGTCCCGACACGGCGCATCCTCGCGCTTGACCAAGGCCGTTGTGGCAAGAATCAGCACAACCACCACCACATCGAACAACACGAAGAAGCTTCGCCATCCATACGAATCCACCAGCGCGCCGCCGATAAGCGGGCCGATGTTCGGCGCAAAGCCCATGGCAATGCCCGCAATGCCCATGGCCGTACCGTTTTGCCCCGCAGGGAAGCGCGTCATGGCAATGGACTGCACCACGGGAAGCGTGACACCCGCGCCAACGGCCTGCAGCACACGCCCCGCCACCAACACGGGAAACGACGGCGCCAGCACATCGACGATGCCGCCGGCCAAGAGCAAGCACAGCGCCAGATACACGACGTTGCGCACAGACAGCTTTTGCGACAAGAACGTGACGGCGGGAACAGTGATGCCCAGCGCAAGCATGTAAATGGTGGTAAGCCACTGCCCCACGCTGGCATCGACGCCGAAATCCGCGCTCACGCCGCCCAACATGGAATTCATCACCGTTTGCGTAAGCGACCCCAACGCGCAGGCCAGCACAACAATGGTGAACAGCGCATACGTGCGCCCCTTCTCAGATAAGGACATATCCGCTCCGCTTTCTGTACCCCCGCACATAAAACGGAGACGCCCGAAGGCGTCCCCGATGCGATGCATCCTGCATCCATTGTACTAGTTAAAGCGCTGCTGCGTCTTGTCCAAACCGTCCGTAATGAGTGAAAGGGCGGCCTGGCTGGCCAGGTGCGTTGCCTGCGAGAAGTCGTCAGCCTGCTCTTTCTTCGGCCGGCCAAGCACCCAGTCCACCACCGGCATGCGTCCCGGCGGGCGGCCGATGCCGCAGCGCACGCGGAACCAATCGCGCGTGCCCAGCTTGTCGCAGATGCTGCGCAAGCCGTTGTGACCCGCGTGCCCGCCGCCGAACTTCACGCGGATGGTGCCCGGGTCGATGTCGAGCTCGTCGTGGATGACGATCAAATGGTCGGGCTTCACGCCGTATGCGTTCATCAGCTGCTTCACCGGCCCGCCCGACGTGTTCATGTAGCTTTGCGGCTTCGCCAGCACCACGTCGTTGTCGCGCCAGACGCCTTTAGCGGTAAGCGCGCCGCACTCGGTTTTCCAATAGCGCGCGCCCACTTCCTCGGCCACCAAGTCAAGCGAGTCAAAACCGGCATTATGCCGCGTGTGCTCATATTCCTCGCCCGGATTCCCCAGGCCAACGATCAAAAACATGCAGCCGCACCCTATTCGAACAGCGAAGCCACGGAACCGTTGTTGTACACGTTCTTGATGGTTTGCGCGAACAGCGGAGCCAGCGTGACCACCTTAATCTTGCCGGTCTGGCGCTCAAGCGGCACGGGCACGGCGTCGGTGACCACAACCTCTTCGATGCAGGAATTCTCCAGGCGCTCATAAGCCGGGCCGCTGAACAGGCCGTGCGTGGCGCAAGCGTAAATCTTCTTCGCGCCCTTGGCCTTCAGCGTGGTTGCCGCGGCGGCCAGGCTGCCGGCCGTGTCGATCATGTCGTCGTTCAGGATGCAAATCTTGTCCTTCACGTCGCCGATCAGCGCGGTGATCTCGGCCTGGTTGTGCTTCGGGCGGTCCTTGTGCATGATGGCGATGTCGCAATCAAGCAGCGTGGAGAACTTCTTCGCAGCCTTCGCGCGGCCCACGTCGGGGGACACGACGCACAGCTCCTCGGGCTTGAAGCCCATCTGCTTGAAGTAGTCCACGAAGATGGGCATGGCCGTCATGTGGTTCACCGGCTTGTCGAAGAAGCCCTGGATGGCGTCCTGATGCAGGTCGATGGCGATGAGGTTGTCGGCACCGGCGGCGGTCAGCAGGTCGGCCACCAGCTTCGCGGTGATGGGCTCGCGCGGCGCGGCCTTGCGGTCCTGGCGCGCGTAGCCGTAATGCGTAATGACGGCGCTGACGCTGTGCGCGGAGGCACGCTTTGCGGCGTCGATCATGATGAGCAGCTCCATGAGGTTGTCGTTCACGTCGAAACCGTTCGGGCTTGAGCACACGGACTGCACGATGAACACATCGGCACCGCGGACGCTTTCCAGGTAGCGAGCGTAAATCTCGCCGTTCGCGAACTTCTCCAGCTTCACGTTGCCCAGAGAAATCCCCAGCTCCTGCGCAATCTTGTCCGCAAGTTCCAGGTTGGAAGAACCCGAAAACACTGCCATCCTCTTACGCTTTTCCATTTCCGCAGTCATGCGCGTGCTCCTTCGCATCGCTTCGCAATTGTCAGTTGTTGCCTATTCTACTTGCGCGCGTGGGAAAAGGCCAGATAGCAAGCCATCCTTCTACGAGGACTTCACGCCATACGAAAACGCCCCTCCCGAGCGTTCGGAAGGGGCGTTCAAAGCAAAGGGCGAAACTGCCGCCTATTCCTCGGCGGCCTGGCGGGCGCGCTTCTTCGCCGCCCAGCCGGGAACCTCGCGCTGCTCGGGACGCGTGAGCGCCAGCGCGTCGGGCTGCACTTCCTTCGTGATGCACGAGCCGGCGCCGATGATGGAGCCGGCGCCGATGGTCACGGGGGCCACCATCATGGTGTCGCTGCCGATGAACGCGTTGTCGCCGATGGTGGTGGGCCACTTCCTCTTGCCATCGTAGTTGCACGTGATGGAGCCGGCGCCGATGTTGACGCCTTCGCCCATGGTGGTGTCACCGATGTAACTGAGGTGAGGAACCTTACTGCCGCGGCCGATGGTGGACTTCTTGATTTCCACGTGCGTGCCGGCCTTCGCGCCTTCGCACAGGTGCGTGCCGGGACGCAGGTAGGCGCGCGGGCCGGCGGTTGCGGCGTCGTCGATCCGCACCTCGATGGCAACGGTTTCCTCGATGGTGCAGCCGCGGCCGACGCACGTGTCGGTCAGGCGCGTGTTCGGGCCGATGACGCTGTCCTCGCCCACGCGCGTAGCGCCCATAAGCATGACCTGCGGCAACAGCTCCACGTCGCGCTCGATTTCCACATCGGGGCCGATCCATACCTGATCGGGGTCCACCATGGTAACGCCGGCGGCCATATGGCGCTCGTTGATGCGGCGCTGCATGACCTTCGTCACCTGCGCCAGCTGGGTGCGCGAGTTCACGCCCAAGCACTCGGTGGCGTCGTCGGTGGCAAGCGCCAGCACGGGGCGGCCAGCGTTCCGGCAGATCTCCAGCACGTCAGTCAGATAAAACTCGCCCTGTGCATTATCGTTGCTGACCTGGGCCAGCGCGTCAAACAGCGCGCGGGCATCGAAGCAATAGAACCCGGAATTGCACTCGTTGACGGCGGCCTGCTCGGGCGTGGCGTCCTTCTGTTCGACGATGCGCTCGACCTGGCCCGCCTCGTCGCGGATGATGCGGCCGTAGCCGGTGGGGTCGTCAAGCTTCATGGTCAGCACCACCACGGCGGCGTTGTTCTCGTCTCGCACCTGAGCCAAGCGCGCGATGGTTTCCGGCTTGATAAGCGGGCAGTCGCCCGTCAGAACGGAAAGCGAGCCATCGAAACCGGCGAACGCATCGGCGCAAGCCAGCACCGCGCCGGCCGTGCCGTTCTGCACTTCCTGCACCACTACCTGCGTATCGCCTTCCACCAGCGGAATAACCTGCTCGCGCGCATGGCCTACAACCGTAGCCACCTGCGAAACGCCCGCAGCGTGCGCGGCATCAACAACCCAGCGCACGAGCGGCTTGCCCAAAACCTCGTGTGCGACCTTGGGCTTCTTCGACTTCATGCGGGTACCGGCACCCGCGGCCAAAACGATGGCGGCAGCTTCCATGGCGTTCCTTTCAGTAGGCTGGCAAGAAAGCGCGAACTTTCGCGCACCGCAGCGCCGCAGGCGAAACCCGCCGCGCCGCAAGCGATTGAACCGCAGAAAAGTATACCGCAACGCCCCTTGACGCCCCGCCGCCTGCACGCCAAGCGCACACAGCCACTACCCAAGCGTTACCAACGCCGCAATTCAGGAAGCGAACGCAGCGCACGCAGCGCCACACATCCCCAAAGACCCGCCAGCTCATCTAGCGCAGCCAAGCATCCGGCAGCAAGTCTCAAAGCACCCAACGCGCCGCTTATGCCAAGCCGCGCGGATCGCTCTCGTAGCCTTCGCCCAGGTCGTGCAGCATCTCGCGGCTTTCGCGGGCATCTTCGCGATCGGCGGTCGGCAGCGCCGCAAAGTCCTCCTCGGCACCATCGGCCGCGCGCACGAACGCCACGCCCTGCTTCTGCGCGCCGCGCGCCTGCACCAACAGGAACGTGAAGCCCAGCACACCGGCGGCCAGCGACGCCAGCAAAATGCCCAGCTTCGCCGTGGCAACCAGCACCGCGTCGGTAAACGCCAGGTTCGCCACGAAAATGGCCATGGTGAAGCCAACGCCGCCCAAAATAGACGCGCCCAGCATATGCAGCCAGTTCACGTTCTCGGGCAAGTTCGCCAACTTCAGCTTCACCACCAAAAAGCTCATGGCCATGATACCAAGCGGCTTGCCCACCAGCAGGCCGAAGAAGATGCCGAAGAACACCGGCGAGCCGAACAGCGCGCCCACATCCATGCCCGCGAAGCTCACGTCGGCGTTTGTCAGCGCGAACAGCGGCAAAATGCCGAAATACACCCACGGGTACAGCTTGTGCTCAAGTCGCGTTGCGGGCGGGACAACCTGGCGCGCCACGTGCGACAGGTGCTCGACCGTCTTCACATACTGGCTTTGCGCCAGCACCGGCTCGTCCGGATCGTACGCGCGGCTGGCCTCGCGCACCTGCGTGTCGGACCACGTGGCGAAACTGCGCAGGTTCACGCGCGACCCCGACGGAATAGTGAACGCCAGTAGCACGCCGGCGATGGTGGAATGCACGCCCGACATGTACACGCAGTACCACAACACGGCGCCCACCAGCAGATACGGCGCAAGAGAGTACACATGCCCGCGATTAAGCGCCACCAGCACGGCCAGAACCGCCGCCGCCGCGGCAAGCCAACCAAGCGACGGGCTTTGCCCGTAAAAAATAGCGATGACCAAAATGGCGATGATGTCGTCAGCCACAGCAAGCGTGGACAGAAACACGCGCACGCCCGCCGGCACGCGGTTGCCCAGAAGCGCCAGGATGCCCAGCGCAAACGCGATGTCGGTAGCCGTCGGCACGCCCCAACCGCCCGCGGTGGCGGGGTCGCCCGCGTTGAACAGCAGATAGATGCCGATGGGCGCCAGCACGCCGCCAACCGCCGCCATGATGGGCAGCAACGCCTGGCGGATGTTCGTCAGCTCGCCCACCGTCAGTTCGTACTTCACCTCCAGGCCCACCAGCAGGAAAAACACCGCCATGAACACGTCGTTGATCACGTGCGCCAGCGACATCTCGCCCACGGCGTCGCCGAAGAAAAACCCGATGTGCGTGTGCCAGAACTCCAGGAACGGCTCGTGCGCGGCCGTGTTCGCCACCACAAGCGCCGCCACCGCGGCAAGCAGCATGGCACCGGCGGCCTTCGTGGAAGAATGCGTCAGGTTGATAAGCTTCTGCCAGCGATGCTGGTGCCTCTGAACCTCTTTGATGTAAATGCGATTATCGTGCATGTCCTACCTTAATCCCTTGGTTCGGACAGTCTATCATGCGGGCGATGCGGCACGCCCGGGAACGTGGCGTGGGCGTTTTCAAAACGTTTACGAACGAACCCGAAAATACCGCCAAATTCGGCTGCAAAATCTCCGTAAAGTGCGCTATGCTGTTTGTACCGGTTCGACGAAAGGGGTCAACCTGCAACGCACTTCACAGCGGCCTTTTATGGTCCTGAGCAGGCACGATTCTCGTCGAACTTTTTTAACCGCCGCGAGGAAGAGGTGATTGACATGAGCATTACCGTCACCGGACGCAAGATGCCTGTAACCGACGCGCTGCGCGTGTACGCCGAGGAAAAAATCGGCAATTCCATGAAGGTCATGGACATTAATCCGCTTGATGCCGAAGTCGTCCTGCACGTGGAGAAGAACCCCGCAAACGCAACCCCCGCTATCTGCGAGGTTACGCTGCGCACGAAGGGCCACATCGTTCGCGTCGAGGAATCCGAAGAGGACATGTACGCCGCTATCGACGTTGCCGCCGCTAAGGTTCTTCGCCAGCTTCGCAAGTTCAAGACGCGCGTGCTCGACCGCAAGGTTCGCGCCGATGCTGCCGCACCGGTAGGCGAATTCGATCCCGACAGCCTCATGGCAGAGTTCACCGCCGACGAAGAAGTGGTTCGCGTGAAGGAAATGCAGTTCCAGCCGCTTACCGAAGAGGAAGCGCTTGTGCAGATCGATCTGCTCGGCCACGATTTCTTCGCGTACATCGATCGTGACACGAACCTGGTCAACGTGCTGTATCGCCGCACCGGCGGCGGCTACGGCCTGCTGAAGCAAGTCGACTAGCGATTATTCACCGTTACCACGTGGCCGCGCACCTTTGCGCGGCCGCTTTTGTTTTACAAGTGCCCTGCTTTCGCCGCAGCGTTCACAGCGACCCGCAGCCCCAGCTAACAAACAAGCCGCGAAGAGCCTGCAGCGCAGAAGCCAAACACGCAGTGCGCTTCACCATTTTGCCAAACACGCTGCAGCATTACAGAGCTGATTGTCCTGCAATATCCAAACGCAGTCCTTCCCTCTCCCTGTTTTCACCTGTGCAGCACGTATGATTCGTGCGTGTCGGCTCATCTTGAACCGCAAAGCCCGCGCGCGGTTTGTGCTACCATACCTGCGTTGCTAGTTTGAGAAAGGATTCGCCACTATGGCTACCATCGACACCATCAAAGAAGTTCTTCAGGACAACCTGGATATCGAGCCCGAAACCGTCAACGAAGAGTCCACGTTCGAGTCCCTCGGCATCGACTCCCTCGACATGGTCGAGCTGATCTGCGACCTCGAGGAGAAGTGCGACGTCGACTTTGGCGAGCCCGAAGGCCTTGAAACGGTCGGCGACCTGGTCGAGTACATCGACAACCTGTAAGTCGCAAAACAAAGCACCAACAAAGAAGCCGTCCGGATAGATATCTGAACGGCTTCTTTCTATTCAGCAAGCGTAAAGCTCTCTAGCGATTGACACGGCACTGATATCAGCCGTCCAAACCCGAAACGCGCACATCCGCTTGTCGCTGCATCAAGCCATTGCGCGTTTGGGCGTGCAGCCTTCAACCGCCAACAACACACAGCTGCGCAATCAAAACCGCAGCGCGACTCGGAGCTACTCAATCAGACCCGCAGCCCGAAACGCCTCTTTCGTCTGGTGAATGCTGTACAGGCTGCCAAAAGCGCAGATAATGCCATCGGTGCCAGCATATTCGCCAGCTCGCTTGGCGCCGTCATCGTAATCACACGCCGCATACACCGGCAGCTCCGCTCCATCGGCCAGCTCAGCCACAACACGTTTCGCCTCGGCGGCATATTCCGGTGCCGGCAATGCGCGAGGGTTGTCAGGCGTCACCGCCACAAACGCACAGGCATACGGCAGTACGGTTGCAAGCATTGCCGCATGGTTCTTATCAGCCATAACGCCCGAAAACAAAACGACTTTCCTGCCAGGGAAGACATCCGCCAAAGAATCGGCAAGCGCCTGAGCTCCCTGGGGGTTGTGACCGCCATCAACCACAATCAACGGCCGCCTGCTCACACGCGGCAGCACCTCGAACCGGCCCGCCCACCTGGCAGCGGCAACGCCAGAACGCACGGCATCATCGGAAATATTCCACCCACGAGAACGAAGCGCAAACACCGCCTCAAGGGCAAGCGCGGCATTTTGCGGCTGGTAGCTTCCCAGAAGCGACGTAGTATACGCAACACCTTTATACGTAAAGAAGCGAATCACCGATGGTTGGCCAGCCGCAGCATCAGCTTCCTCAACATGAACTATTTCGCCAACGCTCAAGGAAGAGAACTCAGGACAGGAAACAGTACCGCCGCAACCTCGCACAGCCTCATCAACCACCGCCATCGCTTCAGCATCGTGAGGCCAAGACACCACCGCGCAACCAGGCTTGATAATGCCCGCTTTCTCGCCCGCAATCTCGGCCGTGGTGTTGCCCAGCAAGTTCGTATGATCAAGCCCAATACGCGCAATAACCGCAACCTCGGGCACATCGATCACGTTCGTAGAGTCCAAACGACCGCCAAGGCCAACCTCAAGCACTACGATGTCGCACTTGCTTTCCGCAAAATATTGCAGCGCAACAGCCGTCATCAGCTCGAACTCTGTGGGATGGTCGTCGCATTCAGCAGCCATCGCCTCGGCATGCTTGCGAACCTCAAGCGTAACGCGCGTAAGCGCCTCGTAGCTGATATCGAGCCCATTCACGCGAATGCGCTCTTCAAATCGCTCGATAAAGGGACTGGTAAACAAGCCCGTGGTATAGCCAGCAGCTTGCAGTATGCTCGCAATATACGAACACGTGCTGCCCTTCCCATTCGTGCCCGCAACGTGCACGAACCGAAGCGAATCCTGCGGGCGCCCCAAACGCTCAAGAAGCTCTCGGATACGGTCGAGCCCCAGCCGAGAGGCCTGCCAATAGGGAGTGTTGATATACGCAATGGGATCGAAATCCCCCGCTTCGAATGAGTCAGAAATCACCGGTAACCCGCAATCTATTAAGTAAGTGTCACGCAACGCAATCATTACGCGTAAGCAGTTCTACAACAAGCGTTACGCAAGCATGCGAATAGTCAGAAAAAGCAGCAGAATGCCCACAGCAAAAGGGACATGACGCTAAGAGCGAACGCTGTTAGCTAGCAGACGCAGCACCATCACCTTGCTGAGCGGCCTTCATCTTTTCCGCGTCAAGCATCTGCAGCACTTCCTTCAGCGTAACGAAATCATTCTCCAATGCCTCACGCTTAGCACCGTCATACAAAGCAGCAGCAGGATGAAATATCGGAAACACCAAAAACTTGCCCGCCTTATAGGCATGCCCATGCAAGCGCGAGATGCCCATCTGCGTCTTCAAGATAAACTGCGTTGAGAATTTCCCCAGCGTCACGATGACCTCGGGATCAATGGTTCGCGTCTGCTCACGCAAAAACGGCGCACACGCCTCAATCTCTTCGGGACGAGGGTCGCGATTCGAAGGCGGCCGACACTTCAACACGTTCGCGATGAACACGTCCTCGCGACGCAAGCCAGCAACTCCCAGCAGTTCATTTAAATAATGCCCGGCAGCCCCCACAAAAGGCTCGCCTTGCAAGTCCTCATTTTTCCCAGGAGCTTCGCCAACGAACAGCACCCGGGCATGAGGGTTCCCTGTGCCGAAAACCGTTTGCGTGCGCCCATCAGCAAGAGGGCACCGCTGACAACCCCTCACCTGCAAGTTCAATTCATCCAAAGGAATATGAGGCTTAGGCACAGCAACCCCCTGTTCAGACCATCAACGCTATAAAGCCTATCACAGAAAGCAATCAAATCCCAAAGAATCAAGGACCGGTAAGGGCAAAAGCCGACTCATAGTCATTCATTATCCCCCAGACCGCAGAAGAGACCCGCGCGCAAGAGAAGGCGCCCCGAACACAGAAAGGCCCCGCACGCAGCATGCCCCCCGAGCGCGGAAGGGGCCCGCGCGCACATGCCCTAAAACGCAAGAAGG
>OLPG01002824.1_pt1 | contig 11629 bp, 9 predicted proteins | sample 1672311 | NCBI WGS metagenome assembly OLPG01 (sample SAMEA3136670, study PRJEB25190) | human gut metagenome | biome: human gut; feature: human-associated habitat; material: faeces | place: Austria | collected 2013
AAAAATCCAAGAATACTCAAATTTAAGAGAGCAAGGCGATTCAACAATTATCCAAAGAATTTTGCTTTTAGTTGAGCAAGAACGAATTTTACGCGAACAAATCACTGACCTAGAAGCTCATTTAGATTTTATTTTACAAAAAAAGCATCATTACTATGCCCAATGCCGGTGTCTGGACAAAATTCCCCATAGCATGCCTCAATTCCCACCGGATTCCTTCGGGACTGAGCAGGCTTTGCACCTTCCCCAGCCCATAAATACTTCCTATCCATGAGAACAAGGCTACAGCTACCGTCAGCAGAAAAAACACAGTAGCGGTATGAGGAAAATAATATTTACTCTTCATCCGGTTCCAAATTATCAATGTCAAGAATCCGCAACTCGAAAGCACGGGTCACCAATCGACAGGCATTGACACCACTTCTTTCATCCAATGTGAACAAACGGTTTATCAATTCATTCTGACGCTTCTCTATGGATTTGACCCCGAAAGGCATCCCTTTCAGATTAGTAATCATTTCTTTGGTATACCCCAAGGCCAGATGGCGAAGCAAACGCTCATCATATTCATCAATATCATAATTAATGACAGCTTCCTGCCTGCGCTGTTCCTGAGCCACCGACTGCTTGAAACGTGCCACTATTTTCTCCAGAATGGGATAATTGAAAACCAGTTTCTTGCCATCCATCACCGCCTGTACATCTGTGGCAGTCAGCAACTCTCCCGTCTTCAGGATTATACCATCCGCACCCGCATTCAGCGCATCCACCCATAACTTTTCGTTCAATACCTCACCAGTAAAAATCAGCACCTTCATATCCGGATAGTTCTTCCGTAAAGAAGAACAGATTTCCACACCGATGGTAGTCGATCCCCCCAAGCCCAAGTCCAATAAAACCATATCGGGCAACTGCACTTTCAGCAATTCCCAAAACTCATTCTCAGTCATAGCCGTTCCGATGACTTCCGCATTCGGAATTTCGTGTCTGAATATCTCTTCCGTTCCTTTTAATTCCAGTTTGACATCCTCTACAATGATGACTTTAAATCTATTATTCTCCATAATATGCATTGTTTTTTTACATTCTACATTCAACGGGCAGGCAGGGTGAACCATACGGTGAACCCTCCTTCAGCGGCAGGCTGCGCATTGATACGGCAACCGCGTCTTCCGGCAAATTCATCATGGTCACGAATCACCTGCTTACAAATAAGGTATTCCGTACCGGTCAGAACTCCTTCCTGCCCCTGCTTCATACGAGACAGATGCGGGTAGAACAACAAGTTCAACTCCTCCTGCGACTTTTCGCGACGCGTATCGCGGAAATCAAACCGCACAAAATCCTTATCCTTATAAATACACAATTCCAAAATACCATCCACCTCGTATGATAGCGCTTCATCTATTAAATTCTCCAACATAAACTTCAGCTGAATGACATCTCCCAATACGGAAACATGTTCCACCTCCGTCCTCAGTTCTACCCGATGCGGCATACGTTTTCCAGCACGTTTTATATACCGTACCGCATAATCGGCCAGTTCGCCGGCTTTCACAACACCTCTGCGGAAAGTAATTTCTTCCAACTGACGTGCGGCGCATGAACTCAGCAAAGTAAATATATCCTTATAATAACTGATCAACTCACCAATCGTTTCTACTTGCACAGCTTCGTTTTCTCCAGCCTGACGGGTGTTCAACCTGTCGATAATCTGTTTTATCCGGTTAGGATAATAGATTGTCTCATGCTTAATGGTTGACAAGCAATTGTCCAATACCAGATTTTGCACATGCAACTGGTTTTCCTCCCGTATGGCTCGGCGCGCATCATCCTGCGCACTTTCTATATCCCGATATTTCTGCGCCATCAGTACCACTGCATTATATACAATGATGGCTACATATCCGGCCACAAGCTCCAGCATCAAGCGGTCGTCCTCACGCTCCACAGGCAAAGCGATTTTCAATGCCAGCACACCCGTGCAACGATTCTCGTTACCTGCTTCCACCCACAAGGGCAAACATTTTACCCTATCTTTCTCACGCCAATAAGGTGTCTTCGCGTCAAAACTACGAGCCATCATCTCACGCATTTCTTCATTCTCATCCTCCACCGGTGAAAAAGCATAATTCAAGCTGTGGTTGTCTTCACTATAAACCGCTACGCCCAACACATCAACGGGCAGCAACTCATTTACCGTTTCAAACATATCCTTGACCAGACTTGCAGCAATATCCCGGTCGGCTCTTCCGTCAAGCAAAGAGGCCGAAAACACCTGCTTGTTGATTTCCAACACCTGTTCCAAGTTATAACGATAAATCAAACGGTGGCGGAAATACAGAATATAATATCCCACCAGCAATACCAACAAAATAACCACACAAAGAATGATAGCCACCGTCTTATTATTGGCAGAAAGCTGCATCTGGCGGCAATATTGCTCCAATGAGGTGTCCTCACTGATCTGTTTGTACAGCGCCGTATAAGCATTATTGTTATAACGATAAGCCTCCAGATTACCTAAAGCCAAAAAGGCGACTGCTGCCTCGTTGCGAACATCCAGCAAGGCATAGTAATCGGTATCAAAATGCCGGTTGAACCAATCTAAATCCGCTGCTACCCCCTCTCCTTCCAATTCCAACAAAGGCCCTTTGCTGCCCGAATACATAATATAATGCTTATTCAAACAATATAGAGCACTGTCCGCATAACACAATGCCTGTTGATATAATCCATCAATGTTACAATTGTAAACATCGTATGCATATTCATTCGCAACAGCCAATAATTTATCATATCGCTGAATGGAATCATTGACAGTGAGCTGTTCCGCTTTCCCATCTTTCTCCCTCCCCTCATTACATCCTGCCAGGACAGGAAGAAAAGCGACCAACACCAACATCAACGTTTTGCGCACTCCTTTGGGCAAACGGAAATAGAAACGGCTGCCTTTCCCCAATTCACTTTCTATCCGGAACAGGCAGACCCGGAATATCTCATTGGTCTTCTTATATTTATCAATAATGCCTTTGCAATTCATCAAACCGAAACCGTGACCTTTATTCTTCTGCAATTCGCTGACATTTTCGCTGGTCTGCAATCCGATTTTACCCGAATCATAAACTTTCTCACTCAGAATACGCTCCACATCTTCCTGTGAAAGTCCCGGACCGTCATCTTTCACCGAAATCTCCACGTAAGATTCCGTTTCCTGCGCATAAACAGAAACATTTCCTCCCGGCTGCGTATATTTACGGGCGTTTTCCGTCAATGTATTTATCATGAAAAGCGTCAGAGCCTTATCCGCTTTCACAATGGCGGCAGTCGGCTCTATGGTCAGAGTCTGTTGTTTCATCTCGAAAGTCTTACGCCCTTTTACCAGTACATCAAAAAGGGAATTCAACTCAAAATTCTCTATATTCAAACTCAGTGTCCCCTGCCGCATCTTAATCCATAAGGCCAAAATATCATTATACTCATTGATACGGGTAATCAGTTCGTCGATATAACGGTATTTGCTTTCTTTTATTTCTTCGTTCTGAATGTAGTTGTGTGCGGTTAGTTTATGCACTTCATTCATGATTCGGTCTATATAAGGCATAATGCCTGTGACAATAAACAGACAGGCTTTCTTCACCAGATTCTGCCGTTTATTCTCCGCCAAATGCTGTTCATGGACATATTGCTCCTTTTCCAGCCGTTTCCGTTCATCGCCCAACGAAATAAAAGCCAGTCCATTCTCCAGTGTCCACGAAATGTAAGGTGTAATGACCCTCATCAGTGCTTTATCATCTTTCTTCATTTTGTGCTCCGAATACAGGTGCACCTCGCCCAAAGGTTGTTCCCTGCCCGGAATATTCAAGATAAAACTTGTACAAATCCCTTGCCCCGGCACCTCATTCCCCTCTCCATTTTCAGCCACAATACGGAAGTCCGTCGCTCCCACCAACGAAAGGATATCCTCTTTCACCGAGGCAACTACCGCTTTTGTCACATCCTCTATCTCCCCCGCATCAATGGGTACGGAAGCCGTTATCTTACGGCATATTTCCAAAGTACGTTTCAACTTATCAATATAAAGAGCATTCCGCACACGCCATCTTTTATTCAATATCCAAAATAGAATGATAAGGACAACGATACCAATCACCACTACCACCAGAAGTCCGTTCAAGGCTTCCGATTCCTTCTCCAACGCATTATAACGACTCTCCAATTCTTTGTCCTGGCGGGTGTAGTCCAAAATATCCAGATAAATATTACGATTATAATCCGACTGGGGTTTCATTCCTAACGCTGCATATGTTACACTCAATTGTTCACGGAAACGGGCAATCCATTCGGGAACACTTTTTATACCATCGTCATTAATCCATTCCAGTTCAATGGAAGTGGTAGCCATGGGAACATACGGACGTAGCCTGTCCATGGTATCCGTACAATGGTAATATTTCTCGTGATGCCGATTGACGTACCCCAATGCTTCCGACAAGTAATGCAGCGCGTCTTCATACCTGCCTTGCTCGTTGCTGCACGACGCCAAAGTGCGGTATGTACCCGAAATCTGATACAAATCTCCATATTTTTTGAACAAATCCAAAGCCTGCCAGGCAAAACGCATGGTCAATTCCTCCCACGACAAGTCCTCGCTATTGATGGCACGCATCACATTGGGACGCCTTTCCATTATCAAATCGAAATTTTTCCTCTCTTTCAGCAATTCTGCCATTGCCTGAGATGCATTCGCCTCGAAATAGACATACCCGTATTCCCTGCTGATACCCAGACATTCTATCAGATAGTTAAACTCACCCAATACCACATCCTGCGGTGTATCCGCTTCATACATACCGCCAGACCCTTTCATATAATAATAATAGAGCAATTGGGCAGTATCACTTTCCAGCGCCTCGTCTACTTTTATTTCATTAATCGCCTCCAAAGACTGCTGTTCCTGCTGCAAATAATAGTAATAGATGGCAGAAGCAATGAAAAACTCGGAACGGGCATAATTAAGCCGCTCCAGCTCTCCGGGATCGGTTATAGCAGAACGGTCATCACTGATACGCTTCATACGCCGTAACGCACTGTTACGATAATCATAGAACTCCTTGTTCATGGCGGTACGCTGACAAATTTTCATCATACCGATATCTGCTATCAAACATTCCAATTCATTGTTTGATTCCTCATATACGCGAAGAAAAAGATCTTCGGCTTTTTCAAAGTCCATGTGGATAAAGGCGCAGAAACCCTGATTATTCAATGCCCCGGCACGCAGGGAGGGGAATCCATCCGCCAGTTTGTAGGCGTCATGCGCCGCTTTACACGCTGTGTCCAAATTTTTATAGCGCATACGATAAGAAAGCAAGTTCAAAGAATCCGCCTGACGGTATATAGCCATATCCTTCTTCTTTTCACAAGAAAAGAAAGTCCCTGCTATAATCAATAAAACCGCCCATACAGGCAATAGACACATATTCTTCATAAACATCCCTTCTCCTTTAGGTTAACCACCCACCAATAAAAATACAAAAATATCAATTATCCCCCGAAATAAAAGCAAAACCTGGTAGAAAATAAGAAAGCCACCCCGAAGGATGGCTTATAAAAATCTTTAAAAGACGAATGAAGGATTATTTAGAAGCTTCCAAAGATGCTTTTCTAAATTCTTTCATCAGTTTTTCCAATTCCAATGATGCTTTACGTGCGCGTGTTCCTGCAGCTTTGTTACCTTTTTCAATCTGCAATGCTGCATCAGACATAAAAGCTTCGTTCAATTCTTTGATTTTAGCAATTAATTCGTTCATGTTCTTTTTTTTATAAATTATAAAACGGTTCAAATTAAATTCTTTTTTGGCAATAAATCTCCTATCCATCTCTTTTTTTACGATTTTTCAACAGTTGATCCTCGTTTACAGGGTATTTCAATCCATAACAGGCAATATTAAAACGCCCTCTTGAATTTACAAACGATTATCAGCTGAAAATATAAACAATCACTCCGGTTATCAACACATACGCCAATGCATATGGAATGGCGGATTTTAGGATTTCTCCTTCTTTTCCCTGTTGGTTTCCGGCAGAAGTGGCAATAGCGATACTTTGCGGAGAAATTATTTTTCCACCTGTCGCCCCCACCGTATTGGCTGCCGACAACCAGTCGGGACTTACTTGAATATGCCCGGCCACATTAGCCTGTAATTTGCCGAACAAAATATTTGAAGAAGTGTCACTGCCCGTAATAAAGGTACCCAGGCAACCTATAACAGGGGCAAACAACGGATAAAGACTTCCTGTAGCAACTGCCAAAGCAGTGGCTATAACTGAAATCATACCTGCCGTATCCATGATAGTGGACAAACTCACCAGACAAATTACCGTGATAAAAGTTTTCTTTAACTGCTTTACCGTATTCCAGAGTACAGCAAACAGCTCCCATATCTTGGCTCCCTGTATCAGCCCGCCGACAAACGTGCCTACAAAAAGTAAAACTCCCGCATGGGTCAGCCAAGAAACCGTATAATTCATAGTTGAATCATTAATCGGAAGACTGATACGGGTCACCCAATTATTTTCAAGTGTTGTACGTAAACCGGGAAACAACGGACTAGTCAGAACAATCAAGAACAAGATAAGAAGATAGATACTCCACGCGTTCAGTACCTCTAGCCCTTTCAATGTGCTTTTCCTTGCTTTTTCCTCTTTAGAAGCAGTCAGTTTGCCATAGGCCACAATAACAATGATGGATAAAATACTTCCAATAATAGCCGGAGACTCCGCCCCCATATAGCGGGCGGCAATATACTGGCTGCCTAATGAGACACCACCGACCAACAAAGACAGGAAAATATTTTTAGGTAAGGATTTTAATTTCGAATCGGTCAGGAACAGCAATACGAAAGGAATGAGAAACATCAGTACCGAAAGCTGCAACACGACATTGGCGCTTAGCACCAATACATCCAGATTCGTTTCTTTCGCCAATACCAAGACCGGTGTACCAATAGCCCCAAAAGCAGTAGCCACACTATTGGCAATCAAACTGACTGTTGCCGAAAAGACCGGTTTGAATCCGAGACTGACAAGAATCGCCGCCGGTATAGCTACTTTCAATGCAGGCACTCCTGTGGCTGTGATTACTGAGAGCATATCGCGGGCTTTGTTTGGTTCCACAGAATCTGCGGGCAAAGAGTTTTTGTTGAATCATGCTCCCTATCGTGTGGTAGGGGTAGTGAAAGATGTATCTACTCTTGCCGATTCTTCTTATGGCCAGGTATGGATTCCCTTTACTTCGACGGATTTGCCTAATGATACGTGGAGTGACCAGCACATGGGGATGATGAGTGTCACTATTTTGGCTCGAAGCCATGATGATTTTGGAGAAATCCGTGCTGAAGCCAAGCGGCGTATGAGTGAGTATAATTCTATTCTTGCCGATACAGGGGTATACGTTGATAGACCGTAACCGGCCATACGATCAGGAAACTCAGTCTATTTCATTTGCAGCTAACTTGGAGCCGGATTTGAAGTCGGCTCGTCGTGAACGTGCTATCATTTTTATCATTCTGTTGTTAGTACCTGCTATAAATCTGAGCAGTATGACGCAAAGCCGGTTGCGCCAACGTGTGGCGGAAATAGGAGTACGCCGTGCTTTTGGGAGCACCCGCATGGAAATGGTTGGACAAATAATCATGGAAAACCTGGGCGTGACTTTGTTGGCTGGTGCCGTAGGTTTGTTTATCAGTATTGTTATGGCTTATTTAGGTACCGATATCCTGTTTGCACAGCCTTATAGTGCGACACTGAATGCCCCTACAGTTGATTCCAGTATTTTATTGCATCCTTCCACTTTCCTTTATGCGTTGCTGTTTTGCTTTGTATTGAATTTGCTGAGTAGCGGCATTCCTGCTTGGAGGGCTTCAAGGACTAGCATTGTCAATGCGCTGGGAGGAAGGATTCACTAAGGTGATAACGAATTAAAAGTAAAGAATCAAGATGAATAAGAAACTATTTACTCAGATAAAAAATGAATGGCGGTCTAATCTTTGGCTTATCACCGAATTATTGTTGGTAAGTGTCGTTTTATGGTATATTGTGGACTATATGTATGTGCAGACCTCAATTTATAATGAACCACGGGGATTTGATATTTCTCATTGCTATTTGGTGCAAATGGGACGTCTTACGGACAAAAGTGCAGACTTTATTCCCAATCAGACAGACGAGGAAAAGCGGCAGGATGTCAAGGAACTTCTAAGTCGTCTTCAGCATAGACCGGATATAGAGGCAGCCGGATTAGGACAAAATTCTTACCCGTATAATGGCAGTAACAGCAGTGCGTCAGTGGTGTATGATACATTACGTTCGCCGGGATGGACTATACGCAGATTGGTGTCTCCCGATTTTGTCCGTGTGTTCCGTTATCGTGGCACCCGTGGGGAGACCCCTGAACAACTGGCTGAGATGCTGAAACATCCGAAGAATTTCTTAGCTTCAGATAATCTTTATAAACGGCGCTATGGATGTGATTTGACTTCATTGGTAGACAAACAATTTTATTTGTTCGGGGATACAACGAATACATATAATTTAGCGGCTTCTTTGCAGGTTGTCCGTTATGGGGATTATTTTGAGGCATGGAACAGTTACTGCATGGTGGCTCCTATGCCGGAAGAATGGTATGATTTGGGCACGGAGCTTTGTGTACGCGTAAAAGAGGATCAAGATCGCGATTTTATAGCCCGTTTGAAAGCGGATAGTGAGAAACTGTATCGCGTGGGCAATGTGTTTATCGCGGATGTGCGTTCTTTTACCGATATCCGTCGTAACTTTCAGCAGTCACATACGAATGCCTGGAACAGTTACCTTTTCGGAATGGGTTTCTTGTTGTTGAATATATTCTTGGGATTGCTAGGTACTTTCTGGTTCCGTACTCAGCAACGACGTGGTGAGATTGCATTGATGAAATCATTGGGTGGAACAGATCATAGTATCTTTGTCCGTCAGTTGGCAGAGGGATTGATATTATTGGCGGTGGCCACAATTCCTGCGATTTTTATTGATTGGAATCTGGCAAATAGTGAATTGAATGCTTGGATGAATGGCACTACTATTGAAGGTGGACGTTTCATAATAACAGTTCTTATTTCCTTTATTTTGATTGCATTGATGATTGTAGTAGGCATTTGGATTCCCGCACGTAAGGCTATGAAAGTTCAGCCGGCGGAAGCATTGCATAATGAGTAATCTCTTTTTTGTTAAAAGGTTTTAGAGCATAGCACAAACATGATAAAACTATATATTAAACAGGCTTTTTACCAACTTCGTGAGAATAGGCTCATCAGCTTGGTTTCTATCATAGGAACGGCATTGGCTATTTGTATGATCATGGTCATTGTCCTGGTGTTGGAAGTACGCATTACGGATTGTGTGCCCGAGGTGAACCGTTCACGTTCTCTTTATATGAAAGCGATGTCTATTCATCAGAAAGGAGATACCAGTGATAATTCATCAAACGGCTGTATGTCACTCACGGTGGCTAAAGAGTGTTTTAAGGCACTTACTGTTCCTGAGGCGGTAACTATAGTGTCTACAGGAGGCAGGATGCGTATTTCTGTACCTGCGGGAAAAATGATGACAGTGGATAACCTTGAAACTGATGATACCTTTTGGAAAGTGTTCTCTTTTGATTTTATTGCCGGAAAGCCGTTTACGGCTGCCGATAGTGAAAGCGGACTTCCTAAGGTTGTACTTAGTGCTTCTGTGGCCCGGAATTTGTTTGGTACGGTAGAAGCGGTAGGACGTACGGTCCAACTCAACTTGGCCGATTATACGGTAGTGGGTGTTGTGAAAGATGTATCCAAACTGGCTGTTTCTTCTTATGCACAGATTTGGATACCTTTCAATTCAACAGAAATAGCCAGAAAGTGCTGGTATGACAATGCGATGGGAACTTTTCGTGTGGTCATTCTGGCACATTCGGAGAAAGATTTTCCTGCCATCAGAGAAGAGGCGGAACGCCTGCGTCAGAAATTCAATGACGGATTGCAGGATTCCGAAATTTTTTATCGTGGACAACCCGATGATCGTTTCTCTTTTATCTTTCGTCACTGGGGAAGAGAGTTACAGGCGAAGGAAGCTTATTTGCACTACCTGTTGGTGATTGTTATTTTATTGCTGGTACCGGCTATAAATTTGAGTAGCATGACTTTGTCCCGTATGCGGAAGCGCATGTCGGAAATAGGGGTGAGGAAGGCATTTGGTGCTACTGCCAATGTCTTGTTGAGGCAAGTGTTTTATGAAAATTTATTATTGACGCTCATAGCCGGAGCAGTAGGAATGCTTTTCAGTTATGCATGTACTTTTTTATTGAATGATTTCTTATTTTCCAATAGCGAGAACCGTGCCCAAATAGGAGAAACCAGTCTTTCGGCAGATATGTTGTTCAGTCCCTGGATATTCTTGGCCGCATTCATTTTCTGCCTGCTCTTGAATTTGCTGTCAGCGTGCATCCCTGCCTGGAGGGCATCGCGCATGAATATTACGGACGCTTTAAACCAACGTTAGATCATGAACAGGAATTTATTGAAACAGGTATGGAACGAGCGCCGCAGCAATGCGTTTCTGTGGATGGAACTTTTTGTGGTGTTTGTCATATTATGGTATATTGTGGATGTGGTATATGTCACGTTGAGCATCTATAATTTGCCGATGGGCTTTGATATAGAAAATACGTATGTTCTTCGTTTTGAGCGGATGACTTCGAAGGCGGCTGCTTATCAGCCTGGCCGTACTATGAAAGAAGATGTTGCCGATTTGCATGAAATTGTAAACAGGCTTGCGCATCGTCCGGATGTGGAAGCAGTCAGCCTCTCGCAAAACTGTATACCTTATAATGACGGTGCAAACAGTTTTTCATTTTATCTGGATACAGTCCCGGTACGTAGTTTGAAACGATGGATAACTCCGGAGTATTTTAATGTATTCCGTTATCGCAATATAGACGGTTCGGGTAGTGAAAGCCTTGCTGAGGCACTGACACCGTCCGGCATGGTCTTATCTGTGAATATTGCCGATGTTTATCAGGATGCACCTTGGCATGGTAAGGAACTTTTAGGGCGTAGGGTACCTGTTTGGCGGAATGAGCCGGAGGCGGAGCATCTTTCTATAGCTGTTTTTCCAGGAGTTTTACAGGTGGGATATACTCCGCCAATAACTTCTATGGTGTGTTCTTTTTTCTCTATGGTTTTGCGGGATCTGAAAACAAGGCCACACTGGTCACAATACCGCAGGGCAGTTTTTCCTGTTTCCGTGCAGGTGGGTTCTATTGCCGGTCTTTCGGCAGAATGATGACCAGTTGCTGGAATTTCAATTTGCTCTTTCAGAATTTCGCCACAGGTTTCGCAGTGACTTCCGGCGGTTTTTCCCGCTATTGTACAGGTGGCGGCTATCTCTTTGTCTGCTGTTTCTTTGTGACCGGTTGCTGGAATTTCAACTTGTGCTGATAACATTTTTCCACAAAGAGCACAATGACTTCCTTCAGTCTTTCCCGAGAGCGTACAGGTCGCAGCCACACCTTCGTCTATTATTACTTCTTTATGGTCGTAAGCTGGGATTTCTTCCT
>OLPG01002835.1_pt1 | contig 11584 bp, 3 predicted proteins | sample 1672311 | NCBI WGS metagenome assembly OLPG01 (sample SAMEA3136670, study PRJEB25190) | human gut metagenome | biome: human gut; feature: human-associated habitat; material: faeces | place: Austria | collected 2013
ATGGGCGCCTGCGGCTGCGGCGGGCGCCGTCTTGCGCTTGGCATCGCGGCAAGAAAAGCGGATTCCTGTAGCTTTCGGCCCGAGAAGCGGACCTCGCGGCAAGAATCCGGGATTCCTGTAGCGCCGAAGGGGCCCAAGCGGTGCGGGAACCCCGGATTCTTGCCAATTCCAGGCTTCCGAGGGGATTTGGCGCTACAGGAATCCCGGATTCTTGCCAAGACGAAGGCCGCGGGGCTCCCGCCATGCAGGAATCCGGAAATCTTGCCAAAGCCGCGCACTGGCCGGGGTCGCAAGTCGCCGCTTCGCCGTATAATCGCAGGCATGGATACTATCGCAATCATAGGAGGCGGCGCGGCGGGCCTTATGGCCGCCGTTGAGGCCGCGTTGACGCTGCGTGCCGCGGGTGCACGCGGCAACGTTGTCGTATACGAGGTCGATGCCGAGCGCATCGGCCGCTCCATTTTGGCAACGGGCAACGGCCGCTGCAACATTTCGAACGCGGAAATCAGCGCCGACGTATACCGCAACGCCGAGTTCGTCGGCCACGCGCTCATGGCGCTCCAGGGCTGCTACATCAGCGAACGCGGTGGGGCCACCATCAAAGCAACCACGGCGAATCCCGTACTCGAACGCTTCTCCGACCTGGGGCTTTGCGTGCGCGAAGAGTCCGAAGGCCGTTTGTACCCGCAAGCGAACAAGGCTGCCAGCGTGCTTGACGTGCTGCGCGCTGGCGCCGATGCGCTTGGCGTGCGCGTCCAGGTCGGCAAGCGCGCCGAGCGCGTGGACGCGCCGCGCGACGGACACGGCTGCTACAACATCCGTTTTGCCGACCGTTCCGTGGGGCATGCCGCGGCGGTCATCGTGGCCGTGGGCGGCCGAGCGGCGGCGGGCGTGCAGCTGCCCGAGCCGCTGGTTTGCCAACCGTTGCGTCCCGTGCTTGGGCCCCTGCGCGTAACGAAAGCGGACGCCAAGCTCACGCGCCAACTCAACAACATCCGCGTGCGCGGCGCCATCGCGCTTATGCGCGGTGGGGAGCAAGTCGCGCGCGAACGCGGCGAGGTGATGTTCCGCGACTACGGTGTCTCGGGCGTGGCGGTGTTCAACCTCTCGCGCCTGGCGCGCCCCGGCGACACGCTGGCCGTCGATTTCCTTCCCGATATCCCGCCGCAGCAGATGGAGCACTTCCTTCTGGCGCGCCGCAAGCGCATGCAGCGCTGCCTTGGCGCGGCGCCCACGTGCGAGCGGTTTCTCAACGGCCTGCTGCTGCCGGCCGTTGCCGGCGTGCTGCTGCGACGCGTGGGCCTTGCGCCTGCGGCCGAGTTTGCGAAAACCGATGCCGCGAACCTGGCGACGGCGCTCAAGGGGTTTGCCCTCACGGTTGAAGGCATCGGCGACGAGCGCCAGTGCCAGGTTCGCCGCGGCGGCTTTCCCGTTGGTGCGTTCAACCCCGAAACGTGCGAATCCAAGGCGCACCCGGGCCTGTTCGTTGTGGGCGAAGCGCTTGACGTCGACGCCCCGTGTGGCGGTTACAACCTGCATTGGGCCTGGTCAAGCGGTATGCTAGCCGGTCATGCCGCCGCGCAGCGTACCCACTGCAGTCAAAACACCGGTGGCAACGGCCGCCGCGCCCGATAATCCGGAGGAACCCATGCTCGAGATCTCAAACCTCGCCTTGTCGCTTGACGCCGGACTTAAAGGCCTGCAAGCCGAAAAGCTCGTGCGCCGCGCCGCCGCCCGCGCGCTCAACGTCCCGCCGCACGACATCGCGGAAATCCGCCTGCTCAAGCGCAGCGTCGACGCGCGCAAGAAGCACGATGTGCACTTCGTGGCCACCCTCGGCGTGACGCTAGCCGCCGGCGCGCAAGCCGAAGCCGCCGCCATCGAAGCGGCTGCCGGCCGCAAAGGCGCGCCGAACGTGAAGGCGCACCAGCCCTACCAGCCGCTGCAGGTTCCGCAAGCTGCAACCGCGCCGCGTGCCGCTGCCGAGCCGTGCCCCATCGTGGTGGGCACGGGCCCCGCGGGCCTGTTCTGCGCGCTGTACCTGGCGCGTGCCGGCCTGCGCCCGCTTGTCGTCGAGCGCGGCGCTGCGGTCGACGATCGCCTGGCCGCCGTCGACGCATTCAACGCCGGCGGCGAACTCAGCCCGCACACGAACATCCAGTTCGGCGAAGGAGGCGCGGGCACGTTCTCGGACGGCAAACTCACTACGAACATCAAAAGCCCCTGGTCGCGCCACGTGCTGCACCTGTTCGTGGAAGCCGGCGCCCCCGAGGAAATCCTCTGGCAAGCCAAGCCCCACATCGGCACCGACCTGCTTGTCAACGTCGTGCGCACCATGCGCGACCAGATCGCTGACGCTGGCGGCCAGGTGCGGTTCGAAACTCAACTGACGGGCTTGCGGTTCGAAAACGGTGAACTTGCCGCCGCCGAGCTCACCAACGTTGCAACTGGCACCGTCGAGCGCATCCCCGCGCGCCGCATCGTCCTTGCCTGCGGCCATTCCGCCCGCGACACGTTCGAGCTCATTCGCGACGTCGGCGTGCATATGGAGCAAAAACCGTTCTCGGTCGGCGTGCGCATCGAGCATCCGCAGCAGCTCATCAACCGCGCGCAATATGGCAAGGCCGCCGATCACCCCGCCCTCGGCGCGGCCGACTACAAGCTGTCGGTGCACCTGCGCCCGAAGACGAAGAAGGCGCAGCAAGCCGCTGACCAGCAGGGTCGCGGCGTGTACACGTTCTGCATGTGCCCGGGCGGGGAAGTGGTCTGCGCGGCCAGCGAGCTGGGCGGCGTCGTGGTCAACGGCATGAGCCGCTTCGCGCGCGACGGGCGCAACGCCAACAGCGCGCTTCTGGTGGGCGTCGGCCCCGAAGATTTCGAAAGCGCCGATCCGCTTGCAGGCGTGCAACTGCAGCGAAACATGGAACGCGCAGCATACGAAGCCGCCATCGCCGCAGGTGGGAAACCCTATCAGGCTCCAGCGCAAACTGTGGGCGATTTCCTTGCGCACGCTGCGGGAAACACCAGCAAAAACGTGCGCCCCACCTACGCCCGCGGCGTAGCCTGGTGCGACTTGCGCAGCGCGCTCCCGCCGTTCGTGGCCGACGCCATGGCCGAGGCGCTGCCACTGCTCGACCGACGCCTGCACGGCTTCGCCGACCCGCAAGCGGTCATGACGGGCGTGGAAACCCGCAGCTCAAGCCCCGTGCGCATCGTGCGCGGGAAAAACTTGCAAGCGCAGCTGGCCGCCGAAGCCCCCAATCCCGATGCGCAAAACGCCCCTGAACCCGAAACCGGCCTCTACCCCTGCGGCGAAGGCGCCGGCTACGCCGGCGGCATCATGTCCGCCGCCTGCGACGGCTTGCGCGTGGCCGCCGCCCTCGTTGACCAAATCATGCAGCCCGGCCAAAAGCCCGCGTCGTCGCAAGAATCGTAAAGCAAAGCGCAAACGAACGCACAATGCAGAGCGTGCAAAAGCGCGGCCTCTCATAAACGGGGCGAAGGGCGCCCAGTCGTCCTGGCCCTTCGTCTCTTTTTCTGCGTGTGTGGTAAAATAACGTGTTTGTAAATTGGCATAGATGGTTGCGCCGGGCACGGCGCGGGCGTGCGGAAAACTCCGGACGCTTGGGGGAATGCGGGTGCGAATCCCACGCTCTACCAGGAACCGTATACGCTGATGAACGGGTTGGGGAATCGGTCGCTCGCGAACGCTGCGCGGGTGCTGTTTCTCGGCAAGCACCGCCGCAGGTATGCGGGCCGTTCAAACGAAGCAAAGTCGGAATGCCCATCCATCGCGGGAAAGCCCTGGAAGCGAGGTACCGATGAACATCGGCACGTTGTTCTCGCGCGTAGTGCGCGGCGAGCAAGCCTGCAACGAAGCAGGCAAGGCTGCCCTGCCACCTGGCAAGGCGGATCATGAAAATCCAACAATGAAATCACCTGGTCAGCGCGCGCTTTCTGTGTTCTTGGCAGTAACGCTTGCTGTTTCCATGACGCCTTCTGCCGCCTTGGCAGACGCCCAGGCGGCCGCCGGCGCGCATGCTGAGCAGGCGCCTTCGGAGGCGCAGCAACCAGGTAACGCTGCCGTCGATGCTGCCGCAAGCGGCGCTGCCAGCAAGCAGGCCGCCCAAAACGACGAAGCCGCCTCAAGCCAGCAGTCGGCTTCGCAGCAACATGAAACCGAACAGGCGCAGCAGCCCGCCGAAAGCAAGGCGAACGGCGAATCGGCTTCCGCAGCTGCCCCCGTGGCGCAAGCTTCGCCGCAAGCCGCCGAAGCCTCTGGCGCCACCGACAACGCCATGGCGCCTGCCGTCCAGTCCGATGTTGCGCTGACCTCGTCTGCGAAGGTCTACATCCAGGACAAGCAGGACAAGGACAGCACTTGGTCGAACAAATACGGTTCGCTCTCCGCGGGCGACGTGCTGTGGGCCAACATGTACGACGACGTGGAAACCACCGACTACTGGGGCGACCCTGACACCGAGACGAAATCCATCGCCAATCCCGGTACGTGGACGTACACGTGGCTGGCCGGCACGGAAAAATCCGGCACCATCGATTCCTTCACCGAAGAAGTCGGCCACGAGCAAAGCCTCACCGTCACGTCCGACATGGCGGGCAAGTACTTCATCTGCAAGGTCACCGCTAACGGTAAAGATTACTACGGCCCGGCGAAAAGCTATGGCGAAGGCGTCAACGCGAACTACATCCCCGGCCCGGTCTTGGCGGCCGGCCAGGCAAGCTTGTACAACGTCAAGCTAAGCAATTCCGCTCCGTCGGTTGGTGACGCGCTCACCGCTACGGCTTACACCGACTACTCCACGCCGGCTTCTGCCGACATCAACGTAACTTTCACCTGGTATTCCTCGAACTCTTCCTCCGGAACCTGGACCAAAATTGAAGGCGAAACAGGCGCCACGCTCACGCTCACCGATGCGCTGCAGGGCAAGTACATCAAGGTTGTCGCCAGCGCCGGCGTCAACGACGTCGAGGCGAAAACCTCCGAAGCTGTCATGGCCGCTGGCGCAGTCAAGCTTGCCGGTGTTAAGCTGACGGCTTCTAGCAAGGAAGTCGGCGCCACGCTGACCGCGGCGGCATACGCCGGTTCTTCTTACAGCCCCACCTATGTAGACAACTCCAAGGTCACCTACACCTGGAAGTACTATAAGGGCACATCGGCGCCCAACTCCTCCACCACGTGGACGGACATTCCCGGCGTCGTCGGTCCCACGTTCACGGTGACCGACGACTACGTCGGCTGCTACATCACCGTGTCGGCCAAGGCCGGCGCGAATACCGTTACTTTCGGCAGTTACCCCGACTACGGCATCGGCCCGTTCAAGCTTGCCGGCGCGGTCGACATCTACTCCGCAGTGCTCGCCGACGCCGAAAGCGGCTCGACGGGCTACATATATACGGCTGACCAGACGGTTCGTGCCCTTGCAAGGGAGCAGGGTGCCGCTAGCGGCGTCTACATTGACTCCGAAAAGCTCACCTATCAATGGCAGGTGAGCGATTCTAAGAACGGCACGTATACCAACATTGAGGGTGCAACCAACCAGGTGCTTCCGCTTTCCGCTTACGAGGGCAATTTCGTCAAGTGCGTCATCACGGCGAAAGTTGGCGGCAGCACTTACCCTACCAAGCCAACTAACAAAATCGCCGCGCCCGGCTCGGTCAACGTCAGCAGTGTCAAGCTCAGCACGTCCGGCAAAGTCAACGTGGGCGACACCATTACTGCCACGGCCACCGCTTCGGGCACCGATGTATCCGACAGCGATTGCGTGACCTGGCAGTGGTACTGGGGCGAGTCCGGGACTACCTGCACGAACAAGATCGAAGGCGTAACCTCGCGCAGCTTCACCGTCACCGATGCCTACGAGGGCAAATACCTCGTTGCGGCTGCCGACGGCGGCTTCGGTGATTGCACGTCTCCGTACGTCGGCCCCGCGGTGCAGCCTGGCTCCGTTACCTTATATAAGGTAGAGGTCACCGGCTCGGCCAAGGTTGGCGCCACGCTGACCGCTACCGCGTACAAGAGCACCTACACGCAGGTCGCCTCGACCGACCGCGTCAGATACCAGTGGCAGTATGCCGACACCAAAACCACCGCGGATTCCGCGTTTAAAGACATCGCGGGCGCTACGGGCGCAACGTACCAGGTCACCGACAGTATGGTGGGCAAGTACCTGCGCGTCAAGGCCATAAGCGACGGCATTGCGGTCAGCACGCAGAAGCCGGGCTCCTACGGCTCGGGCACCACGGCCGTCGACCCGCTCGGCCCGGTCACCATCGCCGGCCAGTACACGCTCTCCGCCGTCGAGCTGCAGAACGCTTACTCGGCTTTGCTGCAGGTAGGTGCAACCATCACCCCGCAAGCCAAGGTTGCCAGCGGCTATTACGACAAGGATGCCCCGGAGGACGCCAAGCTCACCTACACCTGGTACGCCAAGGGCGAAGGCGATGCTGATTGGCGGCAGGTGACCGAAGGGGTTGCGGCCAACGGCTCGCTCACCATCGGGGAAGCGCTCGTCGGCAAATCGCTCAAGGTCACGGCGTACTCGCTCGACAACACCGTCGAGTGGGCGTCGGGCACCACGGTCTCCCCGGCCGGCCAGTACAACCTGCTGCGCGTGACCACCACGCCGCAGTCCATCAGCTCCTCCACGCACGTCATCACTGGTGACACCGTCACTGCGCAGGCGCAAGCCGTCCGTGCCGACGGCAATTCCTACACGGGCATCACCGTCTCCGACGGCGTGACGTTCACCTGGTATGCCGCCGATTCCGCCGATGGCGTGTTTTCGCAGCTTGAAGGCGTGTCGGGTGCAAGTATCTCCGTTCCCGACGCCGCCGCGGGCAAGTACCTCAAGGTAGTTGCCGAAAGCGGTTCCTCGCGCGTGGAAACCGTGTTCGTCAACCCGGTTATCGACCGCACTTTGCTTGAGGCCTTGGCGCAGAAGCTTTCTGCTGCCAACTTCAAGCCCACGCCCACCTACGGCCAAGACACGAACATCAACGACGTGCTGTCCGCCAAAATTGCCGAACTCGGCTTCGAAGGTGTTTCCGTCAAGGTCAAGTCGGTAAGCTTCACCGCTTCTAACGACAAGGCCACGGTCGGCATCTCTGCCGAGGATGACACCAACGGCAACATCACGTACTTCTACATGGACCCGAACGACTACTCGGGTTACACCTTCGACAGCCTGCGTTCGGCCAGCGTTTCCTTCGTGCTTTCGAAGGACGGCCAGTCCATCGACTACAAGCCCGGCAACATCACCGTGCCGTGGAACGAGGACATGCTTGAGCAGCTGCTTGACAACGCTGCGCAGGATCTGGCTATTGGATTTGCGTCGGGCGATACGGCCGATGCGGTCACCGGTAACCTTTCGCTGCCGTACCGTGCTGGCTCGAACAGCAAATTCGAGGTTACGTGGGAATCGAATAGCAATCAGGTCAATATTTCCGGCTACGGTTGGAGCAACTACAGCGGCAAGGTGGTGCGCACTGCATCCGACCGCGACGTGACGCTTACCGCCACGGTCAAACTCATGTCGAACGTTGGCGGCAGCGGCAACGGCGCAGAGGTGACGGGCGAACACGCCTTCTCCATTACGATCAAGGGCGACCCCCAGAAGGTGGCCGCCGAAAAGGCCGCGCTGCAAGCCAAGGTTGACGCCGGTTTCGCCTACGATCAGGTAAAGAACTACGGCACCGATACCGTTGCCAACAAGGATGGCCTCACGTCCGACCTGCAGATGCCGACCACGCGCAACCTCGACATTGATGGTAAGTACTATGAGGTGAAGTACGCGGCCAGCACCGACGACGTAACGTTTAACGGCTACAAGGGCACGGTGTTTCAGCCGCAGCCCGGCGAGCAGCCCGCGAACACGAAGATCACGCTGACCGTCACCGACAAGTCCAACCCCGAGATCACGGCCTCGAAAACGCTCGACTACTCAGTGGCCCCGCTTTCGCAGGCCGAGCTTGATGCCGAGCTTTCGCTCATGGAGCAGGCGAAGGCCGGCTATGCCCAGGCCATCCTGAACGGCCAGGACGCATCGAAGGTCACCTCCGACCTACATGCCTTCCAGAAGGCCTATCTTGATGCCGACGGCAACCTTGCTTGGAGCTACGACCGTGTGACCACCGATGCGGCTGGCGAGGGAATCGTGCCGGTGGAGCTGCCGGGCTACGATTCCATGTCGGGCAACGATTGGCGCCTGTTCAAATCCAGCAACAGTGCTGTTATCGCCTCCGAAAACCTGCTGGTCAAACAGCCGGAATACAACACGAAGGTAACCATCACCTCCTCGCTTTCCAGCGAGAAGTTCGCCCGCTACGCCCAGCGCTATCCCGACAACGCAACGTATGCAAAGCTGGCGAATCAGCAGGTGGAGGCGACGGTCACCGTAATCGGCACCAGCGGCATCGTCAACCCCATTGTCAATGCCACGTGCTCGGTTATCGGCGTTGACGCGCAGGGCAACCAACAGACGTGGGCGGCCGCGCAGCCCTTCGAGCTGGCAAACGGCTCCACCGCTGCCGACATGACCATCAAGCTGTTCAATCAAGTCGGTCTTGTTGCCGACTACGATCCGGACACGGCGTACGGCTTCTACCTGAAGAGCATCACGTCGCCGTTTGATAGCAACCTGACGCTCGGCTATGACGCGACCACGTACAAATATTGGCAACTGTTCGTGAACGGCAAGGCCGCATCTGCCGGCGCAAGCGGCATCCAGCTTGAAGAGGGCGACTCCGTCATCTGGTGCTACTCCGCGTACGGCGACCCGGCACCCTCCGACAAGCTGTCCGTGTCCTTCCAGGTGGTGGGCCAGGACGCCGATGGTGCTCAGCAAATGTGGGCGGCCCCGCAAACCGCCAGCATGCCGGAAGGCTCCACCGCGGCCGACCTGTCGGAGCTGATGTTTGCTCAGGCGGGCATCAAGGCTGACTCGGGTACGGGCTCGTACGGCTGGTACCTCAATTCGCTGACGTCTCCGTTTGAAGGCGGTCCCACGCTCAGCTCCGAGCAAGTTGATGCAAGCACGTGGAAGTACTGGCAGTTCTTCGTCAACGGCCAGATTGCCAACGTCATGGCTGGCAACTACACGCTGCAAGCGGGCGACACCGTGACGTGGGTTTACGGCGCCGACGGTGTGATGCCGGGCCAAGTCTCGGTGGCTATGCAGGTCTTCGGTCAGGACGCGAACGACAAAGCCGAGCGCTGGGCCGATGAATCTCGCCACGTGTTCCTCGAGGGCACGAAACTTTCAGAGATAGTCGATCAGTACTTGACCGATTGCGGCCTTGACCCCCGGTTGGTCGCGTATGGGAATTGCTGGCTTCTGAAGTCACTGAAGTCGCCGTTTGATGCCAATCGTGTGCTGCAGGGCGACTGGTATATTCTCGTCAACGGTAAGGCTCTCGATACCTTCGGTAACGATTGGGATTATGCGCTCAAGTCTGGAGACAGCGTAGCCTTCGTTTTTGGGACCGATGAGCTTCCCGACCTCGACGAAGTCGTAATTGATCCCTCCGCCGAACGTCCGAACTGGAACGCCGATTGGGCTGGCGATACGTCGCGCCCGACCAGCGCAGCTACGCCCACCGACTTCCTCAAGAATTCGTGGACCTTTAACTGGAAGCAATATGGCACGAATCTGTACAGCAACGCTAGCGAGCCGATCATCGTCAACGGCTACATATACCTGGCCGTTGACAAGCAGCTGCTGAAAATCGACGCTGCTACCGGCGTTAAGCTGGCGCAGGCACCCCTGGCAGGTTCCGTCGGCTACACCACGCGCCCGGTCTACGCGCAAGGCGTCGTCATGGTTCCGCTCGACGGTGGTGCCGTGCAGGCGCTTACCGCCGATACCCTGACCACCGTATGGTTGACCGACGCAGTCAGCTCGAAGGCCCAATCAAGTTCGCAAATTACCGTGGACGGCAATTACGTGTATGTCGGTACGGGCGAGTATGTGGGTGCAAGCGCTTTCAATAACGGCTATCTTACCTGCATCAATATCCTTACGGGTGCTATTGCTTGGCAACATCGCAACGCCGACGAGGGGTATTACTGGAACGGCGCAGTAGTCGTGGGCGATTATGCCGTCATGTCCACCAGCGCCGGCACTGTCGAGGTGCTAAACCGCTCAACGGGCGCAGTGGCAAGTACGCTTGCGCTCGGCGCGTCGGTGAACTCCGCTTGCGTGATGTCCTCTGATGGTTCCACCATCTACGTAGTCTCGCGCGACGGCAAGCTGCATGTACTTTCGCTCGGTGCTAATGGCTCCCTCTCCGAAGCAAGCATCGTTGACCTTGGTTTGACGGGCTCGGCTTGTACGCCCGTTGTTGCCGATAACGTCATGTATGTCGGCGGCGAAAGCGGTTCCGGCGCGGTGCTTGCTATGGTCGACCTCTCAACTCTTTCGGTTAAGACCATCGGCAACGCTGATGGAAAAGCAATTCCCTGCGGCAATCCGGGTATGGGCGGCATCAAGGCGGCCCCGCTCGTGTCCGTGCAAAACGGTGCCACGTACGTATACTTCACGGTGAACTACGGTGTACTAGACGATAATGGCAACTGTATTGGCGGTGGCGGCGTCTACCGCTACAAGGTTGGCGAATCCGAGGCGCAGCTGGTATACGATGCAGCGGGTCACAACAACTATTGCGACTCGCCGGTCATCGCCGACGCAGCGGGCAACCTGTACTACATCAACGACTCCGGCACGCTGTTCAAGCTGGCCGGCGGCGGAACCGCGCCCGCTCCGATGCCTGACCCTACTCCGGATCCCGCGCCTAAGCCCACTCCTAAGCCGGATCCCTCCCCGGAACCGAAGCCTACGCCGAAGCCGGCAACGGACCCCGGCGACAGCACCATTCCTCAAGGCGGGCTTGTTGCGCCCACCCAGCTGCCGCTGGCAGGTGCTCCCGTTGCAACTTCGGCGCAGACCGCGCAGCCTGCAGTCGACCAGGCTTCTGCCGAAGCTTCCGATGAAGGTAAGGCCAGCGCGGAGCAGTATTCCGCAATGGCAACAACCAGCGAGTCTCGCGCGGTAACCGACCAGGGCGAGCAGGCTCCTGCTGCTCCTGCGTGGCCGTTTATCGTGCTTGGCGTTGGCGTGGCCGGCGCAATCGGCGCATGTGTCTGGCTCATTGTCGCCAAGCGCAGCGCCCGTTCGAAGAAGGCATAGCGGCATGGCTGATCGCGATGATTCCAACGCTACCCGCACCTCGGCCGAGGCGGCGGCCCTAACGGTCGGCAGCGCAGGCGAAGATGGCGTGAAAGCAGCTGCCGGCAAGGCGCCTCTTGCGACCAAAACGAAAGTCGGCATTTCGGTGCTCGCCGCCGCCTCGCTGCTGCTTATCGCCATCGCGGCATTCGCGCTTGCCGGTGGGCTTTCCGCGCCTGACGGGGCGGCGCAAGTCGACGGCTCGGATTCGGCATCCTTGTTGGTTCAGCCAACGGCTGGCAGCACCGGCTTGCCTGACGCGGCATCGGACGCTAATTCGCAAGCAGCGGACTCGCCCGAGGGCGGCACCAGCCAAGCGCAAGCAGACGCGCCTTCGCAAA
>OLPG01002849.1_pt1 | contig 11548 bp, 9 predicted proteins | sample 1672311 | NCBI WGS metagenome assembly OLPG01 (sample SAMEA3136670, study PRJEB25190) | human gut metagenome | biome: human gut; feature: human-associated habitat; material: faeces | place: Austria | collected 2013
TGCAATCTTGCTGCAAATGGCAAGACCGAGTCCGGCGCCGCCCTGTGCACGGGATCTGGATTTGTCGATTCGGTAGAAAGCTTCACTGATTCGTGTGATTTCTTCCGGTGGCATTCCCCGTCCGTTATCTTTGATAATGATTACATAATTATCATCCCTTACGGTTCCGGCTACATGGATAAGACCATTGTCGTCGATCGCTTTTCTGGCGTTATCAATGATATTGATGATCAGAGACTGAAAGAGGTCAATGTCCATCATACAGCAGCCCTTTCGGCAGCTTGACTTTAATGTGATATGTTCCTTTGCCAGCTCCGGCTTCATAACATTGATTACATTTCGGACCGCAAGGGCCGGATCAGTCGGTGTCAATATAGTTTCCTGATTCTTAACGACCAGCAGATCTAGTAATTTCAAGGATAAGCTCTCCAGACGTTTTCCTTCTGAGAAAATATAGTTGGCTGCTTCATTTGTTTCGTCTTCACTCATATTCTGGCTTCGCAGAAGATCGGCATAACCGATGATCGAAGTCATAGGGGTCTTTAATTCATGTGCGAAGCTTCCCATAAACTGTTCCTGTTTTTCCATAGAGAAATGAAGCTCTGAGATGTTATCTTCGATAGTATCTGCCATGTTGTTGAAATCATTTGCGAGTGCCTCAATCTCATCGCCGGAGTGGATGTGCAGACGGGCAGAGTAATCACCGTGGGAGATATGCTGCGCAAGTGATGATAATTTTTCCAACGGCTTTGTAAGCAGGCTGGCTGCGATCATGGATGTGATACTTCCGACAACGAAGATCGCGATCAACAGCAGACGGAATGTATTCTGTTCCTGCGCACGAGCAGCATACACGGAAGTGATGTCATAGACAATGTCCATCTGTGAGATGTCCAGATTTTCTGTATTGATATCCATGGAACTGCATAATTGCAGATAGTAGTTATTATTTTCTCTCCAAATGATCGAATTACAGGTATTTTCATCCGATGGTTTCATTTCTTTATATGTAAAGGATGAATTCATGATGCTTACGACTTCCATATCCGAATTTCGAAGAATGATATTCTTGCGGTTGGAGTTGCCCTGGGCGGAAAGCTGGTTAATGATATTAGACATGTCGATATAAGATGATACAGAATTTGTATCAACAGCAATCAGCAGAGTACTCTGAATACTCTCATAATTTAGCAGGTCGCTGTCGATGGTGGAAGATAACGAGGTTTTGAATGATCGGTGGATCAGTATGGTTCCTCCCAGACCGAAGGACAGTCCCAGAAGTACAACCATACATAATACCAGTTTATGCTTAAATTTCATAGAAACTCCTTTTTAGATCTCCAGACGATATCCAATCTTGTTAATGGTTTTTAAGCAGTCCTCCAGTCCGAGCTTTTTACGCATACGCTGAACATGGAGCGCAACTGTGCGGCTGTCACATGGATAGTCGCCGCCCCAGATACGTTCATAGATCGTTTCACGATAGAGGGCAACGCCCGGATTCTGTGCAAATAACAGCAGCAGTTCATATTCCTTGTTTGTCAGAGGAATCCCCCTGCCGTTTTAAAAAGCAAGCGACGGTAGGAGAATCGTCGCTTGCTTTGATTTCATAATGTAAAATGCGTTCCATAAGTTAGTTGGATTTAACTTCCTTCCACATGTCATTATAGAGGGAATCCCCGTCTTCACCGAGATAGGTATAGGTTTCCAGACCGGAATACTGGCTTAAATCCGGGAAAGCAATTTTGGAATTTTTCAGGTCTTCGTCCTCGATCAGGTCGCGGGCTGCATCGTTGGGGGTGGAGTAGGTAATGTACTCGAAATTCTTTAAAGCAACGTCACCGCGGCACATAAAGTCAATGAACTTTTCTGCATTTTCCTTATTGGGAGCGTTCTTGGGAATTACCCAGGAATCGATCCAGACATTGGTACCCTCCTTCGGGATGACATATTCCAGATCCGGGTTTTCACGCTGAGTGAAAATCGCTTCGCCGGAGTAGATAACGCCGAGTGCTGCTTCGCCGCCGATCATCTTGTCACGCACCTGGTCGATAACGTATGCCTGTACAAGAGGCTTCTGTTTGATCAGCAGATCACGTGCAGCTGCGAGCTCGGTTTCGTCAAGCGTATTCATGGAATTGCCGTTTAATTTGAGTGCAACCATAAATGCATCGCGTACGGAGTCCTGCATCAGAATGCTGTCGGCATATTTTTCATCCCAGAGGATCGACCAGCTGTCAACCGGCTCCTCTACCATGGTTTTGTTGTACAGAATGCCGACGGTTCCCCAGCAGTAAGGAACGGAATATTTGTTTTCCGGATCAAAGCCCTTGGACTGCTCCCAATACTGTTCGCCGATGTTTGCCTTGGCATTGGGCATGTTATCGAAGTTCAGCTCGGAGAGCAGATCGCTTTCAATCATCTTGCTGATCATGTAGTCGGAAGGGCAGATGACATCATATTCGGAAGCACCGGTTTCTACCTTGGGATACATGATTTCGTTGGTTTCAAATTCATCATAAACCACCTTTATGCCGGTTTCTTCTTCAAACATGGTGATCGTATCGGGATCGATGTATTCCCCCCAGTTGTAGACGATGACTTGTCCGTTTTCGCCGGAAGCAGAGGAAGCGCTGCCGCAGCCGGTTGTCATGCCTGCAATCAGACCGGTGCACAGGGCAGCAGTAAGGAGCTTTGCAATGGTGTTCTTTTTCATGAATGGATTCCTTTCTGTAAGTAAAATAGTTTAGGAAGACAGTTGGCTGTCTGTGTATCACGGGAGAATCCCGGAGTGTTATTCATGACAATAAAATGCTCGCAGAGCGTGCATTCTATTGTTTTTCCTTTGGCTTCGGAGCCTTGTTGACAAGGATCAGAAGAACCAGAACGGTCATAAAAATAAGTGTGGAAAGTGCATACATTTCCGGCTTAATGCCCTTTTTAACCTCGGTGTAGATTTTGGTGGAAAGGGTATCTACGCCGGGCCCCTTCGTAAAGTGCGTGATGATAAAGTCATCCAGGGACATCGTAAAGGCCATTAAAAATCCGGACATGACACCGGGCAGCAGATCAGGAAATACGACCTTGAAAAATGCCTGCCAGGGGGATGCGCCCAGATCGAGGGCAGCTTCGTAAACACTTGGGTTTAATTGCTTTAAGCGCGGCATAACGCTCAGGATCACATAGGGAATATTGAAGGTTATGTGGGAGAGCAGGATGGTGATAAAACCAAAACGCGCTTTAAAGGTTAAAAACAGAAGCATCAGGGAAATACCGGTTACGATCTCGGCATTCAACATCGGGATATTGGTGATGCTCATCAACACAGCACGGCTCTTTTTTTTCATGCCCTGAATGGATAGCGCAGCAATGGTGCCGATCAGCGTTGCAAAAACAGCAGATAACAGCGCAATCAGGAGCGTGTTGTAAAGTGCCTGCATGATTTCTGAGTTGGAAAACAGCTGAGTGTACCATTTCGTTGTAAAGCCGCCCCATTTTGCCCGGGTTTTGCTGGCGTTAAAGGAAAGAACGACCAGCGTTGCGATGGGGGCATACATGAAGATAAAAATCAGGGCGATATAAATTTTTTGGGCAGTTGTTTTTATCATAAGGAAGTTCCCTCCCCGTTTTTATCAAAAATCGCAGTCATCAGCATGTTGATCAGGATAAATACCATCAAAACAATGGAAAGACCGCTGCCTAAATGCCAGTTGCTTGCCTGAGTGAATTCCTGCTCAATAACGTTTCCGATCAGCAGGATCTTGCTGCCACCCAGCAGATTCGAAATCACGAAGGTTGTCAGAGCAGGTACGAACACCATTGTGATGCCGCTGATGACACCAGGGAGGCTCAGCGGGAAAATAACGCGTAAAAAGGTCTGGAACCAGTTGGCACCGAGATCGTGGGCGGCATTGATGACATTCGGGTCAATCTTTGTCAGCGCATTATACAGGGGCAATACCATAAACGGCAGGAAGTTATATACCATGCCGAGGATAATCGCGCCGGGGGTATTGATGATATTTAAAGTCGGCAGCCCGAAAAAGGACAGTACCGAGTTGATGACGCCTGTTTTTTCAAGGAGTGTCTGCCATGCAAGGGTGCGCAGAAGAAAGTTCATCCACATGGGAAGGATGAAAATCAGGACGATAAAGCTCTGCTGGCTGACATGCCTGCCTGCCAGGATCATGGCAAGGGGGTAGGCAAGCGCAAGACAGACAACTGTGCTGATTAAGGAAAGCACGAGTGCAGTAATCAGTGCCTTCATATGCTCCGGCGAGGAGATGGCAGTGACATTTTCAAAGGTAAATGCACCGCTTCTGTCTGTGAGCCCGTAGTAAAAGATCATGCACAGCGGGATGATGATCTCAAAAACCACTTCCAGCATCGAAGCCATGAGCCTGTTGTGGGGCCACGGCGCCTTTGGCATCGTATTTTTTTTCACTGGTTTACTCATCGATGGATACCGCCTCCTCATCTTCCGAAGCAGGCTTGTTCATGATCTGGATATCGAAGGGATCGACGCGGATGCCGACCTCTGTGCCCACCGGGAACATATCGGTGGAGTGTACCAGCCATTCAAAGCCGTTTGCGGTTACTTCCATTTCATAATGAACGCCCTTAAAGATCAGATGTGTTACCGTTCCGGTCAGCGTTCCTTCTTCCGGCTTGACCAGATCCACGTCTTCCGGACGGATTACAACATCGACGGGCTTGTTTGTGCCAAAGCCCTTATCCACGCAGGGAAACTTCTGTCCGAAGATGGAAACAAGCTCATCGCGGATCATGATGCCGTCGATGATGTTGGAGTCTCCGATGAAGTCTGCAACGAAAGCATTCTCCGGCTCATTGTAGATCTTTTCCGGCGTGCCGATCTGCTGAATGTAGCCCTGGTTCATAACAACGATGGTATCGGACATGGTCAGAGCTTCTTCCTGGTCATGGGTGACATAGATGAATGTGATGCCGAGCTCATTTTTCAGACGGATCAGCTCATACTGCATGTCCTGGCGCAGCTTTAAGTCCAGGGCACCGAGGGGCTCATCGAGAAGCAGGAGCTTTGGCTCATTTACGATCGCCCGTGCAATGGCAATACGCTGCTGCTGACCGCCGCTTAGAGAATCAGGCATACGGTTTTCGTAGCCGTCAAGGTTGACCAGCTTGAGGGCATAACGGATTTTGTCCTGAATATAGCTTTTGGTCTTTCCTTTGATCTTTAAGCCGAAGGCGATATTTTCTGCGATCGTCATATGGGGAAAGAGGGCATATTTCTGGAAAACGGTGTTTAGCTGACGTTTGTTGGGCGGCATGTTTGTGATGTCCTTGCCGTTGAATAAAACGCAGCCATTATCCGGCTTTTCAAAACCGCCGATAATGCGCAGAGTTGTTGTTTTTCCGCAGCCACTGGGGCCAAGGAGGGTTAAAAACTCGTTCTCCCGGATGTAGAGGTTCAGATCATCCAGTACGGTGTTGTCATCGTAAATTTTAGTGATGTGCTGTAAATCGATCAGCCGGTTGCTCATTGGTACTTCTCCCATGCGGTATCCGACAGCGGATACTGTCCCTTCCTTCAAATAATGAAATGTCAGCGCAAAAGACGACTTTTCCTGACAGTGTGTTTATCGTTTGCGTCAGCTTCGAACAATTAAAAGCTTGGAGGACTGGAAACCCAGATCAGGCTTGCTCCCGTCTTTTTACTTGCCGAAATATAATGTGTCGACTTAGGCGTAAAATAAAAGGATTCGCCCTTTTTGGCGCGGTAGCTCTTTTTGCCGATATGGATCGTGATGCTGCCGCTTAATATATAGCCGAACTCTTCCCCTTCGTGGGGGTTGTCTGGATAGGTGCTGCCGCCCGGTGAAAGCGTCAGGCGGATGGGCTCCATAATGTTTTTCTGGGCGTTTGGAATGATCCATTCGGTTTTGTTGCCGTATTCTTCGTCCAGCTTTTCAAAGTAGTCGCTTTCTTTAAAAACGATCTGCTCTTCCGGTTCTTCATTAAAGAAATCCTTTAAATCTGTTCCCAGTGCCTGCAGGATGTCCATCAGGGTTGCGATGGAAGGAGAGGTCAGATCCCGCTCCAGCTGAGAGATAAAGCCTTTGGAAAGCTCTGTCCGGTCAGCCAGCTCCTCCTGTGTCAGTCCCTTTTGCACTCGCAGTTCCTTTACCTTTGCTCCGATTTTCATGTCTGATCCTTCATAGTTATTTTAAACAAAAAGTTTAATGATACTAAACAAACGCACTGAGCTTTATTATACGTTTTTTGACGGGTCTGTCAATGGGGAAAATAATATTTTACATAGTTTTTTCGCGGGTGCAGGCAGAACGCCATTTTAGGGCGATTTTTGGCGTCTTGGGCTATTCCCGCGCAGGGGCAGGCTGCGTGCGCGCAGACACGCTTTCGCTCGGATGAAAGCGCAGCGGTACATAAGGCAGCAAAGCACGCTGCCCAAGTACCGGCGCTTTCAAACGGTCTGCGGCTGCATCGCAGCCTGTCCCTGTGCGGGACCACCCCAAGGCGCCAAAAAACGGTTTTGGAGGGTTCGTTGTGAATGCAAGGATGGAACTGGAACGAAAAGTGAAAAAGGGATTAACAAAAACGGGACAGGTATGGTAAAATAAATGAGCAGAACATTTTTGCCGCAGGAGGTTTGAACATGACAAATCAGAAAAAGTACGTTGCCTATGTCTCTACCTATACAATGGGAGACAATCATGGTATTACGATTTATGATGTAGATGTAGAAAATGGAAGATTTACATTAAAGGATCGTGTCGAGATTACGAACTCATCCTATTTGACGATTTCGCACAACCGTAAATGGCTGTATTCCATTACAGACTTTGGTGTGGAATCCTATGAAATTTTAAAGGATGGACATTTAAAACCGATCAACATGGCGGGCATTAATGGCATGCGCGGCTGCTATCTTTCCACAGATTATGAAGATCGTTTCCTGTTCGTGGCAGGCTGGCATGACGGCAAGATCACAGCGCTGCGTTTAAAGGAGGATGGCAGCGTCGGAGAGATTACCGATGAGATTTTCCATCGTGGACTGGGCAGTATTGCAGAGCGGAATTTCCGTCCCCACGTCAGCTGTGTGAAGATGACGAGAGACAATCATTATCTGTGTGCAGCAGATCTTGGCATGGATCATGTCAAGGTATACCGCCTCGACCATCAGACCGGTAAGCTGACACTGGCAGATGTTATCCGCAGTGAAATGGAATCTGCACCCCGTCATATCAAATTCAGCAAGGACGGAAGGATTCTTTACATCGTTCATGAACTGAAAAATATCATAGATGTTTATACCTATGAAGAAAAAAAGGGCAATCCGTTCTTTGAAAAGGTACAGACGATCTCCACAGTCAACGATTATCATGCGAGTAATTCCGCAGCGAGTGCGCTGAATCTTTCGGAGGATTTCCAGTATCTGATCAGCTCCAATGCGGGGGATAACAGCGTCGTAATGTACAAGATTGATCAGGAGACCGGACTTTTGACGAAACTGTTCTGTCTGCCTATCAGTGGAGAATATCCGAAGGATGCGATGCTGTTCCCGGATAATAGACATCTGGTTTCCTTAAATCACGAATCGAATACAATGACATTCTTTACAGTGCACCCGGATACCGGATTGATCGTTATGAACGGGCCGGAGATCAAGGTGGATCAGCCTAACTGCGTTATTTTCCACAGACTGGAAGAAGAATAGAATCAGAAAATTCCCCATCGGCAAAGGCCGGTGGGGAATTTTTATGGGTGCGCCTTGAAACGTGTGTTGATAGGAAAGAAAAATCATTGGCGTTGCAGCTGGTGCAGAGCTTCTGCCAAAGAAAACAAAAGTGCTTATTTCGTATAGATTTTTTCAAGATGATCCATTCGTGCCCCCATATTGGACAGCATCAGGTCCAGTATGGTCAGGGCTGTCATGCTTTCTACAACCACGACTGCGCGGGGAACGATGACAGGATCGTGGCGTCCCTTGATCTGCAGCGTACGTTCAACATGGTCACGGCCAATGGTTTGCTGTGGCTGAAAGATGGATGGAGTTGGCTTGATATGAGCGCGCAGAAGGACGGGAGAGCCGTCGCTGATGCCGCCCAAAATACCGCCGGCGTGGTTGGTTTTCTTGGAAACCTGTCCATCCTTTATGCAAAAGGCATCGTTGTTTTCGGAGCCTTTGCGGGAAGAAACCTCGATGCCGTCACCGATTTCAACAGCTTTGACTGCACCGATGGACATGATCGCTGAAGCAAGCCTTGCATCAAGCTTGTCAAAGACCGGATCGCCGATCCCGGCAGGAAGACCGGTCACACAGCATTCGATCACGCCGCCGGAGGAATCCTGATTTTTGATACAGGTTTCGAGAAAGGCTTCTGCGTCGGCGGAAGCTTTTTTATCCGGCATACCAGTAGCGGTCTGCGTGATTGCTTCCCGGTCAAAGGTATCCGGATGAATGGAAACAGGACCGATCGAACGGGTATAGGCGCAGACATCGATACCGAGCCGGTTTAAGATCTTTATGGCGATTGCACCGGCGGCAACACGTCCGGTCGTTTCTCTTCCGGAGGAACGGCCGCCGCCGCGATAGTCACGAAAGCCGTATTTTTCATCAAAGGTGTAGTCTGCATGTCCGGGGCGGTAGTTCTGGGCGATTTCCGTATAATCGGAGGATCGCTGAGAGGTATTATAGACGAGCAGGGAAATCGGAGTTCCCGTTGTTTTTCCGTCGAAAATGCCGGAGAGGATCTGAACCTCGTCAGCCTCCTTTCGTTGAGTGACATATTTGCCGGAGCCGGGCTTTCTCCTGTCGAGATAAGGCTGGATATCAGCCTCACATAAGGGAAGGCCTGCCGGACAGCCATCTATGACAGCGCCGATCGCCTTGCCATGGGATTCTCCCCATGTGGAAACGCGGAAAATGGTGCCAAAAACAGAACCGGACATGAAACACACTCCTTTCGATAAGGGAATTTTCCCTATAGTATAAAACATTTTTTTGACGGATACAAGGGAATCTGTTATACTAATTTTTATCTATGCATGGTGAAAACGATTTTCTAGAGAAACGGGGTATATCTGATTTATGAAAAAAACGAGACAGGCGAATCTGGAGCTTCTCAGGCTTCTCGCCATGGTATTTGTTGTGACGGCACACCTGATGAACCATGGAAATCTGATCGGAGCTGCGAAGATGGGGACTGCTTCTTATTATCTGGTTTGGACGTTGTTTGGCGTTTCCTTTACCTGTATCAATCTGTATCTGTTGATCAGCAGCTACTTTCTGACGGAATCGAGATTCAGCCTTTGGAAGCTTGTAAAAATGGCGGTTCAGGTACTGTTTTATGCTTTGGGAATTACGGCGATTTATTGGATTTTTACAGATGTACCCCATGACTTGGAATATCTGGTCTATTCGATTTTACCGATCTCATCGGATTTTTACTGGTTTGTTTCCATGTATGTAGGCATGTATGTGCTGGCACCGGTGATGAATAAGCTGATCCTGGCACTGACTAAGCGTCAGCTTGCCTGTGCGTGTGCTCTGGCCCTGGCTTTGGTGTCTGTGTGGCCAAACATTTTTTATTTTTCTTCGGCCCTTAATACCGCCGGCGGTGTAAGTATATCGTGGTTTTTGACGATTTATCTGTGCGGAGCCTATATCCGTTTGTATTATCAGCCGGATGGAAAATTCCTGAAATGGTTCCTGCCTGCAGTTGGGACCTCCCTGCTGATTCCCCTCAGCCGGTTTGTGATCGAGGCACTGCTGTCCTCTCCGTTTGGCGCGATCAGCTTTCTGGACGATCTGATGTGGGGGTATAGTGTGTTTTATGTCTATAGCTCGATTCTGGTGACAGCTGCGTCGATTTTTTTGTTTCTTGCATTTTTGAATCTGAGGATTGCACCGGGAAGAGGGGCAGGTCTGATCAATCGGATTGCAGGTGCGTCCTTTGGCGTTTACCTGATCCATGATCACTACTATATCCGGGAGAGTCTCTGGACGAAAATCGACGGCGCTGCCTGGCTTGGACACTGGTATCTGCCCTTTGCCTGTATTGGGGTGATAGCAGCGATCTACCTGGTATGTACAGCGATCGAGCTGCTTCGGCAAAAACTGTTTGCACCCTTTGAAAAAAGTACGGCGATCGCAGGCTTTTTCCAAAAAGCGGATGATAAATTAAAGAAAATCTGGAATGGAGATTAAGATGAGTGAAAAGATGACCTATAAGGTATTGAAACAGGAGGGACGTGCAAAACGTGCGGTAATGGAAACTGTGCATGGTACGATCCAGACACCGGTTTTTATGAATGTCGGAACCGTTGCTGCGATCAAGGGTGCGGTTTCTACGGAGGATCTGGAAGGACTGGGCACACAGGTGGAGCTTTCCAACACCTATCATCTGCATGTGCGTCCCGGTGATGAAAAGATCAAGGCGATGGGTGGACTGCATCGCTTTATGAGCTGGAATAAGCCGATTTTGACCGATTCCGGCGGATTTCAGGTGTTTTCACTGGCTGGTCTGCGGAAGATCAAAGAGGAGGGGGTAACCTTCCGCTGCCATATCGACGGGCATAAGATCTTCATGGGACCGGAAGAGAGTATGCGGATTCAGTCAAACCTCGCATCTACCATTGCAATGGCATTCGATGAGTGTGCGCCTGCAAAAGCGGAGAGAAGCTACGTGCAGCCTTCCGTAGACCGGACGACAAGATGGCTGGAGCGCTGCAAAAAAGAGATGGCTCGCCTGAACAGCCTGGACGATACGATCAATAAGCAGCAGCTTTTGTTCGGCATTAACCAGGGTGCAATTTACTCGGATATCCGAATAGAGCATGCCAAACGGATTACAGACCTGGATCTGGACGGTTATGCGGTTGGCGGTCTTGCAGTCGGTGAGACCCATGAGGAAATGTATCATATTCTGGAAGAGACAGTTCCCTACTTGCCCGTGGACAAACCGACCTATCTGATGGGAGTCGGTACACCTGCAAATATTTTGGAGGCAGTGGAACGCGGTGTGGACTTTTTTGACTGCGTATATCCCACCAGAAACGGACGTCATGGACATCTATATACAAACTTCGGCAAGATCAATCTGTTCAATGCGCAGTATGAGCTGGATATGCAGCCCATCGAGCCAGGGTGTCAATGCCCTGTCTGCAGACGGTATTCCAGAGCCTATATCCGTCACCTGTTAAAAGCAAAAGAGATGCTGGGCATGCGCCTGTGCGTCATGCACAACCTGTATTTCTATAATACGATGATGACAGAAATCCGGGATGCGCTGGATAAGGGAGAATTTGCAGCATATAAGAAGCGAAAACTTGACGGCATGCAAAGAATTGTGTATGATGGAAAATAGGCTACGGTAAAGAGACCGGGCAGGGAGAATCCTGCAGGGCAGGGTTTTACTTTATAAACCAGGAGGAATATAGAAAATGAGAATTTTACTGACAGCATCTGAGTCAGCAAGCGCAGGTAGCATGATTCCGCTTATTTTAATGTATGTAGTAGTTTTTGGTGTATTTTTCTACTTCGTAC
>OLPG01002850.1_pt1 | contig 11547 bp, 8 predicted proteins | sample 1672311 | NCBI WGS metagenome assembly OLPG01 (sample SAMEA3136670, study PRJEB25190) | human gut metagenome | biome: human gut; feature: human-associated habitat; material: faeces | place: Austria | collected 2013
CAGCTGCCGGAGCGGTGCTTAAGCCGCAAGGCGGGAATTGTGCGGTGTTGCCTCAACATTGTGATTCCTTTTTGGCTGCTTAGCCCGCTTTTCATTTCCTCCAGATCATCACCCTCATCCAGAACAGGTTGGCGAAGATCCTGTCGGTGCCGGTGGCCACCATGGCCGGGAACAATGCCCAGGGCAGCACCACCCGATGGCAATATGCCCCCGCATCTGCCGCGTTCCTGGAATACATTCGCTCTCGGCTGGGGGATGCCTTTTGCTGATTTCACCCATACCAACAACAAACACCGTGCCGCCATGCAGGGGGTTCTCCTGCTTGCGGCACGGTGCTTTGTTGTATCAGGCTATTGTCGGGTTATTGTTTCTTTTTGACAAGCTGTCTGCCCACGGCCCACAGCCAATCCAATGCGGCGGCGGCAAGGGCGGGGTACACGATCAGGCCGAACAGCTGGTACCAGGTGGGGATAAAGTAATCTGCCCCGCCGGGCAGGGTGCTGGCGGCGTTCAGGGTAATGCTTTGCGGAGTAAAGGTCAGGCCCACGGTCTTGTTTTCATCGGGGCTGCAGGGGTCCAGCCGCAGTGCCACGATCTGGGTGCGCGGCAGGGTGTACACATAGGTGCCGTCTGCCAGCACTTTGGGGAAGACGCGGCGGTCCTGGCTGTAGGGCTCCCCCGTTTTTGTGGTGTAATACAGGCACATTTCGCGGGAATCGCCGTCAAACTCCACGTTGTAGCTCACGGTACGCACCACGCGGCCGGATACATCCTCCAAAATCATCTGCGGGTCGCCGCCTATGGTAATCAGCTGGCCCTGGGGTGCGCTGTTCTCCCCCGGCTCCCCCCAGGTCAGCTCGGCCAGCTGCCAGCTTTCAATGGGGATCGAGGTTTCAGTCAGGGTGCCTTTTGCCTTGGCGGAGCTGTCCCCCGCAAAGGCCACCGCACCCTGCACCAGCCAGAACACCAGCACCGCGCACCAGCACAGCACCGGCAAGGCAAAGCGATGGGCAAACAGTCGGTTCAGGCGGCTTTTCCATGTCATCTCTTTCATTGGGCCGCCTCCTTGCTCATCTGCATTGTGACCGGCTCATACCCGGCATCCGTTACGCGGTAGAGCAAGGTCTGCCCCGCCTGCGCAGCGGCCAGGTGGTCGGTAAACAGGTTCTGATAGCTCTGCACAAAGATATCGTCGATCTTTTGCAGGTAAAGCACCGTACAGCCGTTGGCACGCACGGTTTCATCCAGGCGTTCAGCGGTGTAGGGGTGGTAGTAGCGCTGCTTCACGCCCTCCTCCTGCGGTTCCAGCTCCGGCAGGCCGAAGGTTCCGCCGCCGCCCTCCTGCGTGGCCCCCACGCCGGAGTAATCCACCAGGACGGGGTAAAAATCAAACACGGCAGAGAACCAGTGTTCGCCGTTATCCCCCTGGCTGACAAAAAACACGCGGTCGTTTTCGTTCAGGTAATCGCTGCACAGCCAGTCAGCTTCGGCGCGGGCGGTCTTGCGGTCGGCGAATTCGCCATCCGAGAAGCCCAGCACCGAAAGCTGCGGCAGGATCATGCCGTTCACCCGCACCAGCATGGCGGCGGCCATCAGCAGAACACCGGCCTGGCCCGCCAGGGCAATCCAGCGGCGGGCCGGGGCTTTCTGTTCGCCATCCGCGGTTTGCAGGGCGGTGCTCCAGCAGGCCAGCGCCATAAAGAACCAGCCGATATAGTAGGTATAGATATAGCGGTTATAATCCACCAGCCCCACGGCCTGATCCGGCTTGAAAATAAAGCCATAGCTGAGCGCCAGCATGAGGTTATACCCCACAAAGCATGCAAGGGACAGCACCCCGATGCAGCCAATGCGCAGCTTGAGCTGGCGGCCTCTGGCGCAGATGGCCGCCACCAAGAACACCAGCAGAATCAGCACCACAACATTGCGGCCCTGGCCGATCATGCTCAGCCGACCATCCGAAGTCCAGAACTGGTGGCCCATATCGGCCATGGCTTGGGTGAACTGGCTCTGGCGCTCGGCGTAAAAGCCCTCCACCGGCTGGCCCAGCAAAATCTTGATGCCGTTGATGACCACAGCGGACAAGGGGGCGCTGGTTTCGCCGGTGCCGCCCTCGCTGGCACTTTTGGCAACCAGAATGCCCACATAGCGGATGTTCCAGAAATAATAGATCAGCATGGGCGCGGCAAAGCAGGCAATGGCAAAGCCGGTGCGGCGGGCAAGGCCCTTTTTGAAGGGGTGCTCCGCAAACAGCCAGGCATCCACAGCCATCAGCCCCGCCGCCACCAGGGACAGCACAAAGGTGTTGGCCTTGATGTTGGCCGCCAGCGCCAGTACCGGCAGTACGGCCCACTTGGGGCCGCCGGTTTTGCGCAGCGCCAGCCACAGCGCCACAGCGCCGCCCAGTGCAAGGCCCGCGGGCACATCGCCATAGGCGGTCATATAAGTGGTATCCAGATAGATCGTATGGTTATACACCGTCAAAAACCAGGGGGCAAACCAGCAGATTGCTGCCAGCGGCACCGCAATGCGGTACTGGCGGAAGTTCAGCCCGCCCAGCACCGCGGCAAACACGGCGGCGGCCAGCACATCATACGCCACATAGATCTTCCAGTCTGCATAATGGCCCAAAAACTGGAAGAAGTAGGAGAGCAGCGGCAGGCCGGGGTTCTGGGTCTGGGGCCAGGGGGTTCCAAGGGTAGCCAGGGCATACAGGCGGTTATCCGCCTTGGTCACCTTTACGGCGGTAGCCCACAGGCTGAGTTCATCATACTTGGTTGCCAGCGGCTGGCGGATGAAAAAGTACACCGCAAATGCCAGCGCCATGCCCCAGAACAGCACCGCCCCCGGTGTAACCAGGCGGCGGTAGGCCGGGCGCTGGCCTTTGTGGGGCACCAGCGCCCACACGCCGCTGCCCGCAAACATCGCCCACAGCAGCACAGTGCCGGGCAGCAGCAGGTTTGCCATGCCCGCAGCCGTCAGCCAGGCAACGGCAATGCCCAGCGCGCTCAGCGGGGCCAGCGCAGCATGCAGGTTACATTTGAGCGTTAGGAACGCGCAGAACAAAAACAGCACCGCCAGCGCGGCAAAGATGCAAAGCAGCTCCATAGAATCACCATTTTATACAACATAAAAGCCCTGCGGGTGTGCCCCCAAGCCATGGGCGCACCGCCCCACAGGGCTCTTTTTTACTTTTTGCGGAAAACATCAACGGCAAGGCAGGCAAACGCAGCCCCCACAGCCGGGGCAAACAACAGCAGCAGCCATTGGCCGCCGTTTGGCACAAAGCGCAGGTACCACGGCTGCACCGGGTTGAGCACCACGCCGTCCAGCCGGGTAGGCACGCCGCCCACACTGTCCGGGTCAATGCGCAGCCCGGTCACGGTAAGGCCGCCCAGGTCAAAGGTATACTGGTTTTCGCCGCTCACGCGGGCAAAAACTTTCTGGGTCTCGCTGTACTCTGTCTGGCCGGGGCGCAGGTAATACAATGCTACGCTGCCGGACGGCAGGTAGTGCACGGCGTCCAGCTCCACCGTTTCCAGCCAGGCTTCGCCCCGCCAGATGATGTGCGGGTCGTTGTCGGTGGAAAGATACCAGCCGGGTTCATCCACCGGCGCGGTATGCCATTGATCGTCATCATAATTGACAAAGCTTTCAAATTCCAGGTCATCCGCCGTCAGGGTGCGGGTCACCATAGTGCCGTCTGCTTTATGGTTCAGCATCACAGCGCTGCCCACCAGCACGTACACCAGCCACACAATAACAGCGGCGGCATATGCCAATATCAGCAGCTGCTGGGGGCGCAGCGGGCGGCCCGCATGGGCGGGGGCGGCAAAACGCTTGGTTGGGCGTTTATCTTTCATTGTACCACCCCGCTTTCTGCCACAGCCACCGGGGTAAAGGCGATCGGCTTGCTGCGGCCTTCAAACCGGTAGAGGGTTGCGGGCATATTCGCTTTCAGCCCGCCTTCAAACCGGCTGCTGAACTCCCGCTCCAGATAGTCGTCCGCGCGGTCGATCAGCAGGTAGTCGATCTGCTTTTCTTCCATATAGGCGGTCAGAGAGTCTGCGGTGCAGACCGCCTCAAAGTCATACAAGGTCCAGTTCAGGCTTTCCACCAGGTTCATAAAGTCGGAGTCCCACCGGCTGGAATAATCATCGTTGCCCCACCAGGTACCGCCATAGCCGTTGACCACCTTGGCGGTCAGCTCATACTTGTAGTAGTACCAGCGGGTGGCATCATCGCCCTGACTGATGACCAGCACACGGTCCGGCCAGTCCAGCACGGTGTTCATTGCTTCAGCGCGGTTCTTTACATCGCGGCGCAGGGTGTACAGGCTGTCGGCGTTGGTCCAGAACCCGGCTGCGGGCACACCGCGCCAGGCAAAAATACCCAGCACTGCCGCAGCGGCCAGCCCCAGCGCCGCACGGCCCAGCCGCTGCGCCCCGCCGCTGCCCTGCCCCACCGCAAAGCCCAGCACACAGAAGCCGTACAGCATCCACCCCTGCAGGTAGGGCGCGATATAACGCTCATAGTCCTTCAAGGCTGAGCCTTCAGCCTCGGAGAAATTGTAGAAGTACAAAATCAGGTGGAAGAGATACAGCGCGGCAAAGCAGAACGCCCCGCCCACAAAGCCAACCACGGTGCGGCGGCGTGCGGCACCGGCAGGCGCTGCCACAAAGGCCGCCGTGAACAGCAGCAGAATGCAGCTGACGGCCATGATGGGCGCGCCCACCAAACAGACGCGGCGGTACAAAAATGCCTGGCCCATGCTCTGCATGATCTGGGCAAAGCGTTCTTCGCGCCCAATGCCCAGCAGCTGCTTGATGCCGCCGGTCAGCACAGCACCATAGCTCAGGCCCGCGCTGCCCACGCTGGCCCCAGTGGTTTCGGTTGGGGTCACGGCGGCGGTATAGCGGTTCCAGCTGATAAACACCGCCAGCACCACCGCCGCCAAAATAGTGCATTTTGCCAGCGATACGCCGAAAATGCGGGCAGGCTTTGTATCCGGGTGCGGCGTACCGAACAGCTGATCCAGCCCGATCAGGAACGTAACGATCAAGGCATAGGCAAAACCGATATCTTTGGTCATGGTCAGCACGGCAAGTGGCATGGCACAGGCAAAAAATCCGGTTTTGCGCCCGCCCGCCGCGGCATACAGGCACAGGGTTCCGCCAAACAGCAGCGCCAGGGGGGTATCCGCCATGGCGTTGGCGTACATGGTGGATGGGGTGCCTGCCGGAACCACGCTGAAAAAGAACGGCAGAAGAAAGCCCGCAGCAAACACCAACACAGCACCCGCCCAGTTTTTGCGCGGCATGGCTGCCGCCGGGGCAATGCAGGCCAGGAACAAAATATCCAGCCCGGCCAGGCACTGCCATTCATAAAACTGGCCCGGTACGCGCTGGAAGAGATAGGAAACCAGGCTGGTTGCCGGGTAGGTAAAGCTCGCCGTCAGGTTGATGGGATCCGCCACATACAGCGCAGCGCGCTCCGCCACCATCTTGGGGGCAAGGCCCCAGGCGGTAAATTCATCCCACTGGGTAAACATGGGCTGCTGCAAAGCAAACAGCACCCACAAAAAACAGCTGCCGCCCACAAACAGCAAAAAGCCGGGGCTGAACAGCGCCTGCCGGATAGCCCGCCACCCGGCACGCACCCCAAAATAGACCCCGCCGGCCAGCCAGACCGCCATGATGATAAAATGGCCGAACTGCAAAAGCCCCAGCAGGGAAAGCAGATACAGCACCACGGCCGACCCGCACAAGGCGGGCAGCGGCAGCAGGGCGGCATCGAACCGGGTACATGCCGCCACACACAGACAGCATGCGGAGAAGAACAGCAAAAACAGCAGGCCGAATACAATCTGCACGGTACAGCACCTCCCGGATTGAAATTTATAAATAATAGAGAATAATGTTGGTGGACCGCCGCCCGGTGGGCGGCTTAGAAAATTGGGGCAAGGTAGCATATAAAGGCTGATTCTATATTCGCAGACTATCACGCAAAAGCCGCGAAAAACCGCAGATTTGATCGTGCCGCAGGCACACCGCCATTATTCTTTAGGCAATACCGCATAATTCTAAGTGCCGATACGGCGAGCGAGGTGCGGCAGATGCTAAGCCAAAAGCGCAGATAATACTTTGTGTATTATCGAGCATTTTGGCAACGCAGATGCCGTGCCGCAGCCGCCGGAACGGTGCTTAAGCCGTCAGGCGGGAATTGTGCGGTGTTGCCTTAACTATTCTCTCATATACGCGTAAGCCAGCTCACGCGTATACGACGTACACCGGCCCCACAAAGTAGTGCTGGAAGAGCAGCACAGCGCCCAAAACGGCATAGCAGGCGCACAGCGGGATGATGGCCGCTTCGGCCTTTTCTTCCGTGATGGCGGGGCAGATGGTTTTGCGCAGCAGTACGGCCAGGGCGGGCAGCAATGCCAGCCAGACGCAGAGGAAATACCGCGCCTGCAGCCCCACAATGCGCACCATGCCCACCGGGGTATAGGTGATATACATGGCTGCCATGGCACCGGCGGCGTACACCAGCGCCAGCAGCGCCGCCCCGCCCACGCGGCGGCGGGTGGGGAACGCATCGGCGCGTTTTGGCTGCACAGCAGCCAGCAGGGCAGCCAACAGCAGCACCAGCGGGCCAGTCAAGTTCAAAAAGCTGATGGGCAGGTCCTTCCAGCCGAACAGGCCGAGCTGCCCAATAAAGAAATCATTCTCTCCCAGGGTCCCCCAGAACGCAGCAATGGTCCGCAGAGGGTTGTGCAGCACAAAGGCCAGCTGTTCACCGCCGTTTACCGTACTGCCGCCCTGGCGCTCAATCATGGGATAGTTATAGCGGAACGCCGTTCCGTACCATTCCGTCAGCAGGGTAACGGCCATAGCACCGCCAAAGCTGCCCAGCGCCCACAGCGGGCGGCGTCCCTTGGCATGCCATTCCCGTTTTGCCACCAAAAAGATGGGCAGGACCCACAAAAGGTTCAGGTACGGTTTAGCGATATTGACAAAGATGCAGGCGGCAGTGTAAATACCCGCCGTCCGGGTGTCCCACTCCCTGCGGGTCAGCATGGCAAGCATCAGGTAATAGCAGCCCAGCAGGGTTGCATCATAGCTCAGCGACGACCCCATAAACAGCGACATCGGCAGCAGCATAATGGCCGCAAAGGCCGGGCGGTAACGCTCCGCTTTGGCCAGCGCCAACGCGCACAACAGCGTGTAGGCCAGCAGGTTGACGATGCGCCCGCCATACAGGCAGCCCAGCGCGCCAAAGCCCAGCAGGCGTGCCAGCGCCATACCGACCGCGCCCGGCAGGAATGGAATGACCAGAAAGCTGACCGGCTCGCTGACCGGGTCCGGCACAGAATCCCGCACATCGTGCGCCAGGTACAGGGCAAAGCTGTCCGCCATGCTCTGCACTGCGCCTTCCTTGCCGTATTGCTTCAGGGCATAGCCCGCGGTGTTATAGGCTTTTTTCGCCCCGGTATCGGGGTCAGTGCCCACACCGGCAGAGGTATGCGCATTCACCCATGCACCGGGGAACGCTTCCAGCAGGTAGGCCGCATCGTCCGGGTAGGTGCGGGAAGCATCAAAATCAAAGTGCCCGGTGGAGATGGCATAGGTGCGCAGGTAATGGTCGGCTTCGTCCGGCGTTTGCAGCGGCGGGTTGGCAAATGCAAACAGCAGCCCGCACAAAAAGATGCACACGGCCCCTTTTGCCGCAAATCCTTTTGCAAACCGCCGCACACAATACCCGGCCAGCAGACATACTTCCAGAAAGGCCGCACACCCCAGTGTAACCACCAGGGGGGACACACGGTTATCCAGCCCAAAGAACACCCGCCAGTAATAGGCCCACAGCACACCGCACACGGCGGCGCACAGCACAGCCAGCCCCCACCGCACAGCGGCGGGCAGCTTTTGTAATTTTATTGGCATAAAACTTTCTTACAACCGCCCTTACAGAATGTACTGGCCGACCTTGTACTGGTCCAGGTTGCCGCGCAGGAACTCAATGGTTTCGGCAAGGCCCTGTTCAAAGGTATACTGCGGTTTCCAATCGGTCAGGGTGCGCAGCTTGGTGGCATCGCCCAGCAGGCGGTTGACCTCGCTCTTTTCGGGGCGCAGGCGCTCGGCTTCGCAGACGATCCTGGCGCTGGGGTTGATCTGGGCAATCAGCTCATTGGCCAAATCGCCGATGGAATGTTCCACGCCGGTGGCAATGTTGATTTCCTGGCCAATGGCGGCATCGCAGTCCGCAATGGCCATAAAGCCGTGGGCGGTGTCCTTGACATAGTTAAAGTCGCGGGTGGGGGTCAGGCTGCCCAGCTTGATTTCCTGCTGGCCGGCCAGCAGCTGGGTGATGATGGTGGGGATGATGGCGCGGCCGCTCTGGCGCGGGCCATAGGTGTTGAAGGGACGCACAATGGAAACCGGCAGGTCAAAGCTGCGGTAAAAGCTTTCAGCCAGGCGGTCCGCGCCGATCTTGGTGGCAGAGTAGGGGCTCTGGCCCTGGAACGGGTGGTGCTCGTCAATGGGCACATACTGGGCGGTGCCGTATACTTCGCTGGTGGAAGTAACCATCACGCGCTGGGTGCCCAGCTCGCGGGCGGCGTTCAGCACGTTCAGGGTGCCCTTGATGTTGGTATCCACATAGCTGTCCGGGCTGTGGTAGCTGAACGGAATGGCAATCAGGGCAGCCAGATGGAACACGCGCTCCTGCCCGCGCATGGCAGTACGCACGCCGTTGGGGTCACGTACATCGCCCATAAAGATATCCATTTCATTGCGGATCTCCGGGGGCAGGGTATCGATCCAGCCCAGGGAACCAAACGAGTTATACAGGCAGAAAGCACGCACTTTCTCGCCGCTTTTTACCAGCTCTTCGGCCAGATGGCTGCCGATAAAGCCATCGGCACCGGTCACCATAACGGTATGGGACATTGTAAAAACACTCCTTTTTATATGGCAATATCGCCCGCAGGGCAGAACAATCCAATTATTACAAAATAGTATAACCGATTTGCGGCCTGATTTCAACCAATGCCCCGCCCAGCGTGCAAAAAAGTGCCGGGGCTGCCACGGATCGGGTAGGCCTACATTAAATTTATATAAAGATTATTCCGTTTGTATCAAAGAGTTCGGCAATATGTTATAATAGGGCAATACCGCATAATTCTAAGTGCCGATACGGCGAGCGAGGTGCGGCAGATGCCAAGCCAAAAGCGCAGATAATACTGGATGTCTTATCGAGCATTTTGGCAACGCAGATGCCGTGCCGCAGCTGCCGGAGCGGTGCTTAAGCCGCAAGGCGGGAATTGTGCGGTGTTGCCATAGGATAAATACAGTGCTGGGCCGCCTTGCCGCATTCCCTGCCCTGTAGTGGAAAGGAGCCTGCACCCATGCCGCAACGCGAACCTGCCCTGCGTTGGCTGCGGGACTGCGCCCTGACCGCATTGGTCCTTGCGCTGTGTACGCTGACAAGCTGGGTATTTTTCCGGCTGGATTTTGTTTCTTCCAACTATATCCTGACCTATATCCTGGGCGTCATGTATATCAACGTCTTTACATCGGGGTTGGTGTACGGCGTTGTGGCTTCGCTGTTCTCGGTGATGCTGGTCAACTATATGTTCATTGACCCCTTTATGCAGTTCCGCATCCGGTCAGACGACATGGTAACGGCAGTGGTCATGCTCTGCGTTTCGCTGCTCTGCTCCTCGCTGACGGGGCGTATCAAGGTACAGGCCGCCCAAAGCGAGCGCAAAGCCTATGCTTCGCAGGTGCTGCTGGAAGCCGGCCGCAGCCTGTTGGGGGCCGAGGACCCTGACACCATTCTGCGGATAACGGCCACCCAGCTGGGCAAGCTGTTGGAGCGCCCGGTCTGCTTTGCCCCCGCACCGGAGCACATTGCACCGGGAACCCTGATTCTGCCCCCTCCCGCCCAGACGGACTACCGCAGTTGCCCGGCGCTGCATGAGTTCAGCACCTATGAGCACAATCTGGCATTATCCATCCTGGATGTGTGTTCCCTGGCGCTGGAAAAAGAAGCCTCCAACCGAGCCCGGCGCGAAATTGAGGAAGCCGCCCGCCAGGAACAGCTGCGCGCCAACCTGCTGCGCAGCATCAGCCATGACCTGCGCACCCCGCTGACAAGCATTTCCGGCAACGCGCTGATTTTGACCGAGAAAAATCCCCTGCTGACCGAGGAAAAGCGCCGGGAGCTTTCTGCCGCAATTTATGAGGACGCCAACTGGCTGAACCATCTGGTGGAAAATCTGCTTTCCATCACCCGGATGGAGAACGGCCAGGTAAACCTGCGCATTCAGCCGGAGCTGATTCAAGACATTTTTGACGATGTACTGGCTCATTTAGACCATGACGCCGCCCGTCACACCATTGTGACCAACGTGGCGGATGACCTGCTGATGGCCGATATGGACGCCCAGCTGATCGAGCAGGTGCTGGTGAACCTCATCAACAACGCCATCAAATATACCCCCGAACATTCCCGCATCGAGCTTTTCGCCGCGCCGGAGGGTAAATTTGTCCGCATCTGCGTAACGGATGACGGCCCCGGCATCCCGGAAGAAAGCCGGGACAAGCTGTTTGATATGTTTTATACCCTTGGCAAAACCCGCAGCGATGGCCGCCGCGGGCTGGGTCTTGGGCTGGCCTTGTGCCGTTCCATTGTTGCCGCCCATGGCGGTGTGATCAATGTACAGAACGCTGCACCGCACGGTGCCTGCTTCCGTTTTACACTCCCGCGAACTGAGGTGACCCTGTATGAATAAACCGCTGATCCTTGTGGTGGAGGATGACCCGGCTGTTGCACGGCTGATCTCCACCACACTGGAAACCCGCAATTATCAGTACCACCGTGTACAGAACGGAGCCGGTGCCCTGTTGGAAGCTGCTTCGGCACGGCCGGATGTAATTTTGCTGGACCTTGGCCTGCCGGATATGGACGGTATTGATGTGATCCGCAAGATTCGCGGGTGGAGCAACGTTCCCATTCTGGTGGTTTCGGCCCGCAGTGATGATACCGACAAAGTATCCGCCCTGGATGCCGGTGCAGATGATTACCTGACTAAGCCGTTCAGCGTAGAGGAGCTTTTGGCCCGGCTGCGCGTGGCGCTGCGCCGTGTGCGGTATGATACTTCCCGCGCAGGTGACCAGGCCAGCATATACGAGAACGGAGAACTGCGCATTGACTATGCCGCAGGCTGTGTGTACCGCGGCGGAACGGAGATTCACCTGACCCCCATTGAGTACAAGCTGATCTGCGTGCTGGCCAAGAACACCGGCAAAGTGCTGACCCACAACTATCTGTTGAACGAAGTCTGGGGCAGCCCGGCCGCATCGGATACGCCGTCCCTGCGCGTATTTATGGCAACGCTGCGCAAAAAAATTGAGGAAGACCCCAGCCACCCCCGCTATATCCAGACCCACATCGGCGTTGGCTACCGCATGATCCGCCAGTAAAGTTTGGGGCAACACCGCACAATTCCCGCCTTGCGGCTTAAGCACCGCTCCGGCAGCTGCG
>OLPG01002864.1_pt1 | contig 11514 bp, 9 predicted proteins | sample 1672311 | NCBI WGS metagenome assembly OLPG01 (sample SAMEA3136670, study PRJEB25190) | human gut metagenome | biome: human gut; feature: human-associated habitat; material: faeces | place: Austria | collected 2013
CTAGGAGCAGCTTTCGCTTCCACGTTAGTTACTGGGCTAAAGCCAATAGCTAAGATCAAAGCTAACAGTAAAGCTAAACTTCTAATACCTTTCTTTCTTGTTTTTTTCATTTTAAACACCTCTTTCTTTTTGATAGATGAAGGAGCATCTCTTCTCCTCCTTGATTTTAAATTTTATAATTACCTCTCTTTAAAAGTGGGTTTTACAATTTCCATTTTAACACACTTAATCAGTACGGTAAAGTGTGGATTACTTCCTATTAAAATAGTGTTCTGGGCTAAAGCCTTGGTTCACCTCTAACGTGACTTCCATCTCAGTTCTATCATTTTAACAGTGATTAGTCAAAGCTTAACCTGTCTTGACTGCCTTAACCAAATGTGCTACACTCTTTTTGGTACACTTCCATTTCTGCTGTACCTTTTTGGTTTTCATGAGGCACAGAAGATTAAAAGGAGGTGAGAAAATGCTAGACGCAGTTACAGTTTTTATCGCTACTGTGATTGCTAACATAGTATCTAGTCTAATCTTAGACTTGCTACATACAGCATTACAGAAATGGCATCAAGGTTAGATTTCCTTTTTAAAAAATCAAAAACCCAGGAGTTCCCAACATACTCCTGGGTTTTCTTTTGTGATAAGAAAAATGTCATCACAGTTACAGTTCTTTTAGTTTAAATGATCCACTTTAGCCAAGAAAACCTTTTAAACTATCCTTAGTGTAGCACACTTGGTTAAGGCAGTCAATACCTCTGGTAAGCCGAATTTGGCTAAAGCCTTGATTCACCTCTGACGTGACTTCCATCTCAGTTCTAGCACTTTAATAGTGCTAGGCTAAAGCACTTTAACAGTGATTAGCCAAAAAGAAAAATAAGCTATGACACTTAAAACTCATAAGAGAAAGAATTTGTCAACGTCGTCTGAGTTGCCAACTACAGCTTTTACTCTATTGTAAATCTACTATCCATTAGAGTCCCCGAATGCCGAAAAACTCTTATGTTCTCGATTACAATTTTAAAAGAAGGGAGCGAGTTTTACACTTAAATTGTTTAAAACGGTGCAAGCATTATCACAAAACTGATTTCACCGAGTTTTATGTTTAAGTTGTTTAAAACGGGTGCAAACATTGTCACAAAACTGATTGCACCGAAAAAGAATACATTGTTGTCGTTATCGTAATACGATAATCTTAAGAAGACCATTTTTAGATAGTCTTCTTTTGTGGTTAAAACTATACTCGCTCCCTTAGTTTTAACCAAAAGAATCTGGAAGTTATGACACTTAGAGACTCTAATCTTCTCGACACAATACGACAAATGTGCTATACTAAAATTGCGTGAAACCTTCCGCAGATGGGAGGTGAACCAAATGGCAGAAATGATTACTTTCGTAAAAACCATTCTGTCTGGAATAGCTGTACATTACATTTGTAGATGGCTAGATGGAAGAAAATAACGTAGTTTAAGCTTTTTCTTTAAAAAGCTAGAAAACCCGGGAGTCAGCACACTTCCGGGTTTTCGTTTGCCAAATGGCTATGATTACTTTCAAGCTTAAATGATTCCACTTTAGCCAAGGTTTCGCTTAAGCTATCCTTAGTGTAGCACACTTATCGTTGTTAGTCAACATTAGGAAATTCTTTAACCGTACAAATCTTTCGACACAATCTGACAAATGTGTTACACTCTTTTTGGTACGCTTCCATTTCTGGCATACCTATTTGGTTTTCAAGAGGTCACAGAAGACTGAAGGATGTTGGAATTACGTATCTTTCACAGATAATTTTTTAGAGATTTGCATAGAAAAACCGGGAGACTACAACTCCCAGTTTTCTTTTAGTGCGTACTGTGCACTAACCACTCTATCCTCGTCAATCACTTTAAAACAGAATCCTCTTAACACTGAATTCATTTCGTAATTAACTATTTGTAGCGTAACACACTTGGCTAAAGCGGTCAAGATTTGTATTTTGAGATTTGTGCGGTTAAAGAATTTCCTAATGTCTCTTGGCTAAATCACAAGCTTCTCATTTCTTTCGTAATTTCGAACTTGTTCCAAGCTAAAGTGGATTAGCCAAAAGAATTCAGTAGCTTTGACACTACTGAATTCTAAAAATCTTTTAGTTTTACTAAAGAAGGTAGCCAATGAATTACAAGTTTTTGTTTACCTGTAATTCTAAATTTTTATAATTTACAACTCTATGAACTTGGTTTTACAATCGTCTAAGAATGAGCTTTTTTGTATAGCTAAAGATTTAAAATCTTGGCTAAAGCTTTAATGAATTGGGTACTTGGCTAAAGCTTTAATGTTACCACTTCTGTACCAAATCTTTAACATAACAAAACCTCCTATTGATTTTACTTCATTTTAGCATGCTTGGCTAAAGCGGACAAGTTATTGTTGGTTATTGAATTAATACTGGTGTTTTAGAATCGCTTTAATAGTATAGTTATTTCTAATTCTTATCTGCTTTAACCAAAAAGAATCCAAAAGCTCTGGTACTTCTGGATTCTGATTATTTTTATTATTAATTATTATGCTTATAAGCTAGAGATACCATTTTATGTTCTACAATTTTGTTCCAACCTTCGTCTTTAGAAGGATTACTAAATTTCAAGCGAGTATTTATGGCTTGTAAAAGTTTAATCAAAGTATTATTTAATGATGTATTTGGTTCCACCCAAATAACATGCAATTCTGTATCGTTAATATTAAACTCTGCTGCAAGATTAACACATTTTTCTCGTGAATTTTTATTAATATCTATTGCTTCATATATCACAGAAGCCCCACTCTTAAAAGCTGTTTTTATCCTTGCAGTGATAATAGCTAATGCTAAATCATTGCTATATTTGTCCGGATAATTTTTAATCAACTCTTGTTGTAATTTACGTTGTGAAATAAATACAACAGAATTTTTATATTCTGAGTAATTATTTATATCATTTGTAATTTTTGATGCATCAAAAATTATATCTGTTTTTTCAATTGCTTTTTTAATAGGATATAAATTATCACTATCTAGATGTTTTAATTTTGAATTTGTATACAAACTATATACAAATTCAGTACCAATAAACTCAACTGCACCGCACACCATAATAAATTTCTGCTTTGGTATGAAAAAATCCATTTTTTTACTATGCTGAATAGTTCTTTCAGTTTTCTTTTCCTTATATAATGATATAGACTTTCCTTTCTGAAATTCAGAAAATAATTGTAATTTAGTTTCATAATTTTTGCCAATTATATTTGTTTTTTCTTCCGGTATCCCTGCATTAATATAAAATTCCTCTACTTCTGATACTGTTGGTAATAGATCAATTTTTACTAAATTACGATTTTTAACTTTTTTGAGTATTTTTTCTTCTGAATTATAAAATCCTGCAATTGGTATTTTTAAAATTTCAGCCCTTGTATATGGTGTTTTTTTACTATCGTTAAAAAACATACTATTACCAGAATCAAAAATAGGTGCTGGACCAATTAAATTCATTGTATCAGCATCTCTTAACACCCCAAAGTTATTTAAATGTTCATCAGTGTTACTAATGATAAAATCAGTCATTGTTTGATAATCCATGAAATCTTGCATTTCGTAATGATCTAATCCGTTATTCACACAAACACTAATAAATTTATCAAATAATGATTGCTCATTATTTGTTTTTTGACTTTCTAATAATTCATTTGCAGATAAAAGTTCTATATGTTCAGATGTAAAAGCAGGACATCTGCATTTAATACCAAAGTCTTCCATTTTGAATGCAGAATATTTTACAAAAGGTATATCTATATTCTGACGCTCATGTAGCATTGTTGCAAAAACTTCATTTATAGATTGCTGTCCAAAATATTTATAACTTTCTTTTACAAGTGTAGGTGGAGTTTGCGCTAAATCCCAATATTTTTCCATTTGACCACCAAGTGATGCATTAGGATCATATGAAGTTGCATTATGATATGGAATTTTACCATTAGTAAATATAGCTATATTAGCGAATTTTATATCATCAAATGATAAATTAATTCCAACTGGTTTGATCCAATATGTGTCAGTCATACTAAGTCCGAGATTCTTTGCTAAATAAACTTCTGTATTAAAACAATTAGCTGCAGTAAGAACCTGCTGTATAGCTGTACGAGAAGAAGGAACAGCTCTTAATTCCCACCATTGTCGAATTTTTTCAATATTTGCAGTGCCTAAATATGGTGACATACCATTTCTATTATCATGATACTCTAAAATTCTTCCAAATTTTTCATCAAGTATAAGTGTTCCACATTCGCAGTCTTTATGCATTAAAAAATATTGTAACATTTTTATCACCTCTAATTTAGTTTATCACATAGTTATTATTATAAGCAAGTTTTTCATACAAATCATCCCATTCGGTTTCATTTCTCCATTCGTCGTCTTTGGCAATAATAGCTTGTCCATTGATAAAATGAAAATCTGGATCATTTTGATATTCGTGGTATGCTTTTCTTATTTTTTGAAATTCCGGATCTAATGCATCCCACTCTTTTTTTAATTCTGGATCTTGTAAAAGTTTATTTTTGTATTCTTCGAAATTAAGCATTAGAATACCTCCTTTGTGATTAATTATTACTAATGCAGATGATGTTAGGAAAAGTGAGGAGGAGTGGAATTATTATGTCTCCCTCCGGCGCTTCGCGCCTTCAGTCGACGGCTTGCTCGCTGCGCTCGCTTTGGAGGGGTGGCTGGCGCCAACAAGTTCTTGGCTAAATCCCTGCTTCACAAAAGACCTTGATCTGAAGATAGTAATAATCTATGTTAAAGCAGTCACTTGGCTAAAGCAGAAACTCCTGGGCTAAAGCCAAATAGCAAAAGAACCTAGAGGCTTTGATACTTCTAGGTTCTGTAAGTTAAAATAAATTCATTTTTTCTTTTTTGTGTGATTTAATCCAAGAAATTAAATCATCAATAGTTAAAGAATTATTTGCAATTCCATAAATTAAATCTATTAAATCATCAGCACTATATAGTAATAAATACTTATTAAGTTCTAAAAATGACACTAATGAAAAAGCTCCTAACCTCTTATTACCATCTAGCATAGGATGATTTTTTACAATACTATAGCATAAATGTATTGCTTTTTCTTCTAAGGTTTTGTATAAATCTTTTCCACCCCAAGTTTGAAATGGTGATTCTAACGCTGATTTTAACATATCAATATCTCTTATTCCTGTAATCCCACCATACATTTGAACTAAACTGGTGTGTAGAATGATTGCTTGCCTATTGTTTATTCTTTTCACTTTGCTAATTGTTTGTACACCTCTACATTCTTTTTTAAAAATTTATCAGAAGATGCAAATAACTTTTCATCTGAAACATATTCATTCGCATCATTTGAGATACACTTATTTTTGTCATCTGATGTAATTGGATTAATTAATTGTGTATTTGTGTCCATTGTAGTACCTCCTATTTAAATGAAAGAACTGTTACTGGTATAGATAATGTGCGGAGAAGTAGGGAAGAATGAGATACTCTTCGGAATCTAAAGATAATAGACTATTGGATAAATCCCTGCTTAATGGTCACTTCATTCCCTTGATCTGAAGATAGCAAAAGACCTTGGCTAAATCCCTGCTTCGCTAAATCTCTTGGCTAAAGTTAGATTTTACAAAAGACCTTGGTTAAAGCAAAATAGCAAAAGAACCCGGAAGCTTTGATACTTCTGAGTTCTGGTTAAAATAAATCTATCTTTTCTATTTTGCTAATTGTTTATATACTTCTGCATTCTTTTTTAAAAATTTATTTGATGAAACAAATAAGTTTAATCAGAAATATACTCACTTGTATCATCAACTGTAATGGAGTTAATAGTATAAATAGGTTTATCATCTTGAATTACAATAGCTTTTCCAAACTCTTTGATGATATTTGCTAATTTCGAAAAATTTCCAAGTTCTGTAACTGGAATAGTTGCTTGTGTATTTATGTTCATAATAACACCTCCTACTTAAAGTATACACATTACTGAACTAAAATACAATACTTTAGTCTGCTTAGCTAAATCACAAGATCCTCATCTCTTGTCGTGATTTCGGACTTGTTCCAATCAAAACAGAAATGCAAAAATCTGGAGACCTTAATTCCATTAATCTAAGATGCTTGGCTAAAGTCTCCGGATCTCTTGTAGTCTAATGTACTTTGTCATTAGTTTAATGTACTTCTGGACTCTGTGTTTATTTTACGTGGCTAAAGCTTACTTCGCTTCTACCATTAGCTTGCTGCTCTTCCACAACAGTTCTTGTATTTCTTACCACTACCGCAAGGGCACTTATCATTACGACCAATTTTAGGTGTAGCTCTCTTGTAAGGACCATGCTGAATCAGTCGTTCACTTGTTGGTTCCTGTGTTACCATCTGCGGCTTTGTTTCTTCTTTTATTTCAATCTGTACATGCATCATGGCATTGATAGTTTCATGTCGAACATTCTTTGCCATCTCTTTGAACATATTGTATCCAATGAACTTGTACTGAACTACTGGGTCTTTCTGTGCGTATGCCTGAAGTCCAATGCTTTCTCTAAGCTGCTCCATGTTGTCGATGTGATTCATCCATTTGCTGTCGATTACTTTAAGAAGAATAACTCTTTCAACTTCTCTGATTCCATCGTTGTAAAGAGCTGCGTCCTCCTCTCCAAGTTCTACATCATCTGGACGATTTACCTTTGTGAATTCATTGAACTCTTTCTCTTTCTTGTGATAGACTTCTAAGGCTTCTTTCTGAAGTCTTTCAATGAATGCTCTCTTGTCGTTCTTTTTCTTCTCCTCGTCGGAGAGAGTAATCTTGGCTAAAGGAATCTCACTACGAAGTGTAATGTTAAGCTGGTTTAAGTCAAGCTGGGCTAAAGGTTTAATGCCTGCAACCATTTCCACATTATCTCTAACAACATCATTAATCATTTTATAGATAACGTCTCGCATGCTTTCGCCATTAAGAACTCTTCGTCTTTCTTTGTAGATCTCTTCTCGCTGTTCATTGTTTACCTTGTCGTAATCAAGTAAACTACGTCTGATTCCAAAGTTATTGCTCTCGATTCTCTTCTGTGCCTTTTCGATCTGTTTTGATACAGACTTATCCTGAATCTCATGTCCTTCTGGAACTTTGAGTGCTTTGTAGACTTTCATCATCTTTTCGGAACCAAAGAGTCTCATTAAATCGTCTTCGAGAGACAGGTAAAACTTAGATTCACCTGGGTCACCCTGACGACCTGCACGACCACGTAACTGATTGTCGATACGTCTGCTTTCATGGCGTTCTGTACCAATAATCTTCAAACCACCTAATTCAGTAACTCCTTCTCCAAGCTTAATATCAGTACCACGACCAGCCATGTTGGTAGCAATAGTTACTGCTCCCTTTTCTCCAGCATGAGAAACGATTTCTGCTTCGAACTTGTGGAACTTAGCATTGAGTACATTGTGTTTGATTTCTTTCTGGGTTAAAAGACCGCTAAGCTCTTCTGAGACGGCAATGTTAACTGTACCTATCAGTACAGGCTGTCCAGTCTTGTGAGTCTTCTCGATTTCTTCTACTACAGCATTTAATTTTTCTTTCTTGGTTAAATAAACCGAATCCTCGTGGTCAATTCTTGCCACTGGTTTGTTGGTAGGGATTTCTACAACATCCATTCCATAAATATCAATGAATTCTTTCTCTTCGGTCTTTGCTGTACCTGTCATACCAGCTTTCTTGTCGTACTTGTTAAAGAAGTTCTGGAAGGTGATCGTGGCTAAAGTTCTTGACTCGTCTTTAATCTCAACGTGCTCCTTTGCTTCGATTGCCTGATGAAGTCCATCGGAGTAGCGACGTCCTGGCATAATACGACCAGTGAATTCATCAACGATCAAAACCTCACCGTCCTTTACAACGTAGTCTTTGTCTTTGAACATTAAATTGTGTGCACGTAATGCTAAGATTACATTATGCTGAATTTCTAAGTTCTTCGGATTAGCAAGATTTTTAATGTGGAAGAACTCTTCTACCTTTTTAACACCTTCTGCTGTAAGCATTACCTGCTTATCCTTTTCATTAACAAGGAAATCACCGTCCTCTTCAATGTCAACTCCCATGATGGCATCAATCTTAGAAAGTTCGCCATCAGAAGTTCCTCTCTCCATGTTCTGGGCTAAAACGTCACAAGCCTTGTAGAGATCAGTCGATTTGGTTCCCTGTCCAGAAATAATAAGAGGTGTTCTGGCTTCATCGATTAATACGGAGTCTACCTCATCCACAATTGCATAGTGTAAACCTCTCTGGACTAAATCCTTCTTGTACATTACCATGTTATCTCTAAGGTAATCAAATCCTAATTCATTGTTAGTGATGTAAGTAATGTCGCAGTTGTATGCTGCTTTTCGGTCTGCATTGTTGTATTCATTTAAAATGACACCTACACTGAGACCAAGAAAACGGTGTACCTGACCCATCCAGTTGGCATCTCGCTCTGCCAGGTAATCATTAACTGTAACGATGTGTACACCTTTTCCTTCAAGTGCATTTAAGTAAGCAGGTAAGGTGGAAACTAAAGTTTTACCTTCACCTGTTTTCATTTCTGCAATGCGTCCCTGATGTAAAACAATACCGCCCATTAACTGTACACGATAAGGTTTCATGTGAAGAACTCTGTCGGCTGCTTCTCTAACTACAGCGAAAGCTTCTACTAAAAGATCATCGAGGGTTTCTCCTGCTATTAAGCGGTCTTTGAATTCCCGTGTTTTGGCACGTAACTCATCGTCACTAAGTACCTGCATTTTTTCATCAAGAGCTTCGATGGCATCCACCATTTTTGAAAGTTTTTTGATTTCTCTTTTACTTTTGTTGTTTAAATTTTTCATGTTTGCCTCCTAAATTTGTTTTTTATTTTATAGTTATATTTTTGAATGCTTTTGGTTTGCATTTGGATTGCGTTGAGGTGTGTTTGGCGGTGCTGGGCTAAATATCTTAATTCGCACTTATCAGTGCTGCCATTAAGAATACTGCTTTGTAAAAAAGAATACTGGGATAAGGTGCCACAAAATAAAAGGCAGTGATTTATCTACCACTGCCTTGTTTTCTCTATTTTATTTTCTTGGCTAAAGCTCTTTGCTAAAGCCTTCTTATTATTGTGTCTTAACCAAACATTTCTTTTTGAAGAATGAAATTCCATAGCAAATAATCTCATCGAACTCATCTTCATACTCCACTGCATACTGACCGTCTCGGATCTGTGCTAAAGCTTTATCACAGTCTTTTTCCATTTCTGTTATTTTAGCAGAATGTTTAACTTTGAAGATGGCAGCTTTTAAACCACTGTAGTCTTGTACAACAATATCACTTCTACCTTCTCCATTTTCTTTATTAGAATCAGTATCATAACCGAGTCCTGTAAGAATTCCTAAAAGAAAAGCATGATAAAAATCTTTACCATACTCCTGAAAACCAATGGTTGTCAATAAGATTTCCGATATGATATTAGAAAGTACTTCCGCATTACCACTCCACAAAGCAGTAGTTAATTCAATGTATGAATCATTAACTTTGTCATTAAAAAACTCTTTTAATGTATCCTCATAAATATGTTGTACTTCTTTATTTGGAATACGTAAATCAGTCTTGTCTAAAGTTTTCTTATCACTCGTTAAATATCCTGTTAGCATCAGAATACTCCAAAAATTATCAACTGAAGAATATAATAAGTCATAAGTCAAATCTTCCTTGAATTTCTTTTGTATGGATTTACCTTTTAATAAAGTAGTAAAATCTTTTTGTAATTTATCACCATATTTATTAATAAAAGTTCTAACAATTCTATTACTACTTGAATTATTCCAATAACATTTAGGTAAATTCTTTTTACCATAAAGATAGTCACTTAAATAATTAATAACATCCCAAGGACAGTAAATTTCTGTATTACCGAAATTGTAGCCGCCATACCATTCTTTGATTTCTGGTAACTGGGCTAAAGCTCCGGCATCTTCCAACATTTGTTGTACTTCATTATGTGTAAAACCGAAGTATTCACTGTATTTCTTAGAAGTAATAGAACTGACATAAAAATTGTTAGTTCCTGTGAAAATACTTTCTTTGGAAATACGTAAACAACCTGTAAGGACTGCAATATTTAAATGATTACTGTTCTCAAGTACTTGCATAAATCCACGCATTACACTAAGCATTTCATTGTAATAATCATTATTTATTGCTTTGGCTAAAGGCACATCATACTCATCAATCAGAAGAATAACTAGTTTGTTATAATGTGAATACAACAGTCTTGTAAGTATACTTAAAGATTTAATGAATTCCATATCAGTCGCAGCACCATGATGTAATCTATTAAATAATTCCTTATCTGATGTTTTTAATTTATCTGAGTATTCTAAAAATGAAAAACTATTGTACAGATTAATAATTTTTTCTTTAAATATATCGAAAGCTTCTTTGAAATCTCTACCTTCAATCTCTTTCAATGTGATGAAGATTGTTGGATATTGATTCATATGATTACTGCACAATTCTTTATTTTTACTTATTTTCAATCCGTCAAAAAGTTCTTTACTACTCTTTGTGATATTAAAGAAATTCTCTAGCATATTTATTGTTAATGTTTTCCCGAATATTCTTGGTCGTGTAAACAAAGTTACTTTACAGTGACTATTTAATAAATCTTCTATTAAGCTAGTCTTATCTACATAATAAAAGTTTTCATTTCTAATTTCTTTAAAATTAGAAATACCTATTGGTAATTTTAACATTTTTTAATTCTCCTTTCTAAAGTATTGTGATGTATGAGAAGAGTCAGAGGTATGTTGGAAGAGTGTACTACAACTCTGAATTTCACTTGACTAAAGCATCATAAAATAAAGGCAGTGCTGCCATAACGCTCCTAATGTCGCTTGATCTAAAGATAAAGAATACTGCTTTGCAAAGCATTTCAAAATCTAAAGACACTACTATCTAAAGTGCTGCTTTGCTGAACAATCCTCCAGAAATGCAAAAAGCCCAATCCTCCGATGGGGAAGGACTGGGCTAAGGTTTTGTTGCTTTGGAGTAATGCTGAAAGGGTACATTACTCCCTTTGAGAACAAAACAGGTGTGACTCGAAAGTGAAATCACCCTGTAGCTCTGAACCTAAAGTGTGAGATGTTGTGCACCACAACTGACACTTTAGATTGTAGCTTTTGAAGAACTCTTAGCTAAAGCCTTGCAATGATTTGTCACTAAGAGTTGTCGTTAGCATGCAATTACACAGTTACAAAGCATTAAGAAATTTAGTCTGGCTACTGGTAAATTTCTTAAATTTGCTAACGATTACAGAAGATACCTCAAACTTAATTGTCTAGGTAACTTTGAGTTTAAAAGTCGTGCCCTTTTAAACTCTTTCAAAGGTTTACTGATGATTAGAAGAATTCAACCTACTCTTCTTGCACTTTTATTTCCCTTATTAGGTTTTTCCTCAACGGACACCGACCTGCTCGATGTACTTCTCCGT
>OLPG01002866.1_pt1 | contig 11508 bp, 10 predicted proteins | sample 1672311 | NCBI WGS metagenome assembly OLPG01 (sample SAMEA3136670, study PRJEB25190) | human gut metagenome | biome: human gut; feature: human-associated habitat; material: faeces | place: Austria | collected 2013
CGCTCTTCCGATCTTCGCCTCTACAGCCGCCTGATTCATGTCTCCCTTATAAATCAGATAGCCGTCTGCATCCCGCTCCATCTGCTCTGCAAGCTCGTTAGCATTGACCACAATATAATCCCGCAGCACAGCAAGCTCTGCCTTGGAATAGTTCTCACTGCGCACCTGCTCCATATACCGATCCTCAAACGCCGAAGAATGATACAGCAAAAAACAATTACAGGTCATAACCCAGACGAGTGCCAGAAAAATCCAGGAAAATGTACAGGAAAAGCTGTGAAACAATTTTTTGCTCCACGCTTTTTTTACAGTCAAACGCAAAAATCCTACAGCTGCAAACGCTGTCAGGAACAAAATTCCCAGCACGATCATGCCCTCTCCGACGCTGAACGGAAAAACCGACATCATCCGCGTGGAAATGCTGCTCCATACCGGAAAAACCGATTCCGCATAAAAATCGCAGAAGCTGCTGCTTTTCCACGCCAACACATTTAACGCCAACGCTGTCAGAAACAAAACACCCCATACCTTTTTTTTCAATTGATCATCCCCTAATCGTCAACCTGTCCTTGTACCTTCCTACTATCTAGTATATCCGGTTGCCGCCGATAAGAAGCTGAACGATTTGTAAACGATTATGAACATTTTGTGACAAAAAAAGAATCGGTTGTCCACCGATTCTTCTCTCTTTTTCACAGTATTTTTTATCATTTCATTTTTTATTTGTGCTATTTGTTGTTTTCTCTCTGCATCATGAAGTTCGGATACAGCAAATGTTCTACTTCCGCAAAAATCTGATACATTCCATCCGCATGGTCTGCCAGCCTGCGAAGTGCCTCCAGCGCCGGATTATTCCGTCCTGCCAGATCATCCAGCGAACATTCCAGTGCATTTGCAATCTTCAGAATACTGATAAAGGATGGTCTGCCGATTTTTCCTGCCATCAGATGCTTTACGGTTTCATAAGGAAGATCCGCTTTATCCGCCAGCGTCTTCATCGACCAATTCCGGCGGATCATCTGATACCCGATATTTTCAATCAGCTGATCTGTGACCTGTGCATAATACCCATTCTCCTCTAGCGTATGCTTCTGTTCCATAAAAAATCCCCCCGGCTGACAGCCAAAAAACAAAGCCCTAAACGAGCTGCTACAATAGAATGCACGCTCTGCGAGCATTCTATTGTCATGAATAATAGAATGTACTCAGAATGCACGCTCTGCGAGCATTTTATTGTCATGAATAAAACAAGAAAAAGCCAGAAAAGATATCGTCTTCTCTGACTTTCCCGCAATACCAGGGGCAGTAGGAATCGAACCCACATCGACGGTTTTGGAGACCGCTGTTCTACCTTTGAACTATGCCCCTATCGAACTGACAAGTGATATTATAGCACGATACTTTCTAATTTTGCAAGCCTTTTTTTTACTTTTTTATACAAATCTCTTTTTTCTCCGTTCTCTGCGCTTTTCCATCGAAAGGGGTGCAAATATCGTTTTTCTCCCAATAAATCCGATGATCCTTGTCATATAAATTCCGGTGATGCTTCCTGCCGTATCGATCGCCACGTCCCGAAGCGCCGGCGAGCGTCCTGCCACAAACATCTGATGGTACTCATCCAGACCGGCAAACCCGGCACAGAACAGTCCGGCAGCGAGCACGAGCCAAAAGCCCCGCAGCCGATAAACATACAAGGGCAGGGAAAGTGTCAGCCCCAGCAAAAGATATTCGCTAAAATGTGCCATCTTCCTTACGAGAAAATGGATCTCATCTGCATACACTCCCACCTGCGCGGTATCCAGATTGCCGGAGGTCAGCTTTCCCAGCAGGAGCACCACCTTTTCACTGACCAGCATACTCAGCTGTCCGGATTCGTCCGCCGTCTGGGCGGAAAAGGAAAAGATCATATACATCACGCACAGCGCCGGTACAAAGGATAAGGGCTTTAATAAAAAACGAAACATCTTCTTTATGGTCAACCAGAAATATTTCATGTTCACTCCATTCTGCAGATCACAGACAGCTTATCGTATCCTTTAGGGAGCCTTTCGCCTGTCCTTTTTGTGCCTGCCTTTTGTCCGTTTAATATAGTCTATATTTCCATTTCTTGCAAGAAAGAAACCCTTAATTTTTTATGAACAGCTCAAACGGTACGAGTGAACTGTAACAGAAAAACCTAATTTGTGAAGTTTTTTCAAATTAAGTGTTGACTTCTGTCCGATTATGCTGTATCATATCATTTGTCCGGTTGAGAAATACGGCACATCGGGGTGTGGCTCAGGTGGTAGAGCGCTTCGTTAGGGACGAAGAGGCCGCAAGTTCAAGTCTTGTCACTCCGATTATCAGAAAGAACCTTGAGAGATCGAGGTTCTTTTTTTCATGCCAATAGAATGTTCGCATGGCGTGCATTCTATTATTCATGACAATAGAATGCTCACATGGGGTGCATTCTATTGTATTTTCCTGAAATCCTCAAAACATTCTGATGCAAAAAGCATCCGCAGAGATCAGCGGCCCTGACAGCCTGTCGCCGCTGATTTCTGCGGATGCTTCTTTTTTCCATCTCTCTGCCTCTTCATCCAACCAGGCTGCACCGGACCGTCACACGCTTTCTTCCTCCATAGGTACAGGTAAACAGCGTCAGATCCCAGTCACCGGACAGCATCTCGTCTACTGCATAGGGATTTAAGGTTTCTACCTTTTCTACCTCATATTCGTATACGTCGCCCGAAACCGCTGTAAACTTCACCGTTGCACCCTCCGGCAAAAGTCCGATATTGCCAAAATGCCGTTTATAATTATGAGCGGCAATAATCAGGGAATTTTCCTCTGCACTTCCGGTGTAGCGGCAGGGTGCTTTTTTCAAGGACGGATAGCTCCAGGGATCCGCCACCGGCAGCGTAAGCTGCAGGGACGGAATTTCCAGCTCGCCAATCCAGCAAAGCCCGTCTGCCTCCACAAAGGTCATCCCGCTGTTCTCATCCACAGGAAGCGCCTCCGACTCCTGCTCCACAGCAGTCAGCTCTTCTTCATAGGCCTCTAAGGACGCCTCCACCGCAGCTTCGGCACGGCTGCTATCCCAGATATTATACGCGGAGATCCCCACTGCTCCTGCTGCCAGAAGGATCCCCAGCCCCATCAGAGCCTTGGAACAGTCTTTTTTTTTTCGACCGATCCACCATCCAAGAAACAGCAATACGGCTCCTACTGCGGAAAGTGCCAGAATCGGCCAGCGCAGCTGTCCTGTCTGGGGCAGCTTCTCCGGTGTTTTCTGCTCCAGAGTGATTTGGGGTGTAACGATGATCTCTGTCTTTTTCGGCGTTTTTTTTACCTCCGGCGTAGTGGGCTCCTCGGATTCTTCCGGCGGATATACCGGATCCGGAATCCTTTCGGCCTTGGGATTCACCGACATGTCATATAGCAGCTGGGCGTTCAGATTCGTCGGGATTGAAATCAGAGACGGATCGGTTCTGTATTTCTGCATCTGACCCGGAACCAGCAGATACAGACCGGTCTGCAGCCCTGTCCAGCTGAGCTTTCCGTTTGCATCAGTCTTTTTCGTATCCCCGGAAATGTGATTTGCTTTCTGATACTCCAAAAGTGCTGCCGAAGCCTCCTTAGACTGCTGTGCCGTCAGGTTTTTCAGCTGCACGTTACTGCCCTCAAAGCCCCCTGTCAGCTCCAGCACCGTATATCCTCCCTGATCCACCATTGCTGCAACCTGATACAGGGTAAACTCTGCATTTGCAACGGGCTCGTCTCGCATGGTGTCAAAAAGGATTTCGATGGAGCCTTTTTTGTCCGTGTCCACGTCCTGCATCAAATTGGACGAGCTGCTCTGACTCTGCTGTGCACAGACGTCCTGCTTCCAGCCGCTGCAAAGGGATAATACCATGGCCAGCGCAAGCAGCCAGCCCTTCACCCCTTGTCTGATCCGGATTTTTCTTCCTTTCATTTTCTTCCTCACTTTCTGCTGCAGCTGCAGCATCTCCAATCTATTGCACCCGCTCCCCATGGATCAAAAGACGATGGGAATTGACTCCATAAGGCGTACAGGTAACCAGTGTGACCTGATCCTTTCCGGACTCTACTGTCAAATCGTTTAACTCCTCCGGAAGCACCACCTCTGTCTGAGTCACCTCATAAACCAGCACACGATCCAGCACCGTGATCTGAAAGGTATCTCCTGCCTCCAGCTGATCCAGATCGGTAAAAAGCTTTGCCGAGGGAAGCCCCCGATGACCAAACAGAATCGCATGAGTTGTTTCGCCTCCAACCGGCAGGGAGGTTCCCTCCAGATGACCGACTCCAGATTCCAACGCTTCCTCCGATACTCCGTGATAAATAGGAAGCTTCAGCTTTATTTTTTCGATTTCCAGATATCCCATCACACCGCTGTCCTCTGCCAAAAGCAGCTCATCATAGGATTTTCCGTCGATCAAAAGTGCCTCCTTTTCCGCCTCTCCCAGCATATCGAAGCTGATGCCAAGCTCTGCCAGCTTTTGATTATACCGGTCGGCTTCTGCCAGCAGGGCAGCCCGCCTTTCCTGCTCCATCTGCGCCTGTGCTTCCTGATAGGCTGCGATCTGCCTGCGCTGTTTTGCCTGTTCCATCCAGTTGCTGACGGAGGGATATAACAGGACACCCAGCCCTGCCAGACCAAGAAGGATGGCAAGGACTGTCAAAATTTTTCGTTTCATGCACTTCTCCCTTCCGCTTTACCAAAAACAAAAGATCAGGCTTCCCGCCAGACGCTTTGCCGGCGACAGCTCCTTTGATACAGCTTCTGCAAGCGTTTCATAGCAATCCAGTACAAACTGACACTCTTTTTTTGTCAGCCCCTGATCACTATAGCATGCCTTCAGTACGATATTTGCCAGCTTCTGGGCTGTCTTTTCCGAAAATACCGGATAGTTCTTTCCAAGCTGCTTTGCAAAACCCTCTTTCTGACAGCTGCATACGCTTTTTTGGTTGAATTTCTGCAGTGCGGCAAAGCTTCGATAAATTCTTTGGATCTGCTCTCCCGGAGCTTCTCCTTTTCTTCCTCTTCTCCGTCGTTTACAGAGGATATGCCTCCGGATGACTGCTGCGATCCCACAGGCAGCTATCGTCAAAGCCACCGCCGCCAGTGCTTTTTTCACCACCCGGAATATTCTGCTGCCGATCCCGGGCGTCTCCGCCTCCGGAGTGTCTTCCTGATCAAAGACTTCCACCGGGGTGTCCGGGCTGTCTGCTTCCTTCTGACCTGAGGCTCCGTCACTTTCTGTTACCAGAGCGGCAAAGCCCGGTGTCGCCTCCACTACGGTCCATCCGATTCCTTCCCGGTAGACCTCTGCCCAGGCATGGGCGTTATCATCCTCCAAAACAGCCTGATAGCTGCCGTCCGCCTGTCCTTTAAAGAGACTTGCCGGTGCCGCATAGCCCACCACATATCGTGCCGGCATCCCGCAGGCACGCAGCAGCATGGTGGCCGCCGCTGCAAAATGAACGGAATTTCCTTTTTTGGATTCCTTTAAAAACCATTCTACAAAGTCCTTCCCCTCGGGCACAGCCTCCGGTTCCCGGACAAATTCATACTTTCCTGCCAGCTCAGAAACCACTGCCGTTTTGATCTTTTCCCAGTTTTTTTCTGCCTCTTTTGGATCTGCGCTTTCTTTTGTTTCCACCTCAGGAGCAAATTCCTCCTGCAAATAACTGAGATTTTCCGGCAGGCTGCTGCAATGTGCCTGCACATAGGCGGCATAGGCGCTTTCCGCCTGATCCAGAGTGCTTTCCTGCTGCTTTGTTTCGTTCCAGTCCTCTAATGTTTCCTCCAGCTGCTTTCTGGGATAACAGGAAAAAATATCCTGCTGGACGCTCTGACCTGCCAGCGCGCCGTCACCCCCCAGCACCTGATAATAATCATTGAAAAAGGCTCCATAGGGAACATAGGTATAACTCGGATTTGCCGCCAGATTTTCCACCTGCAGGGTCACAGCAGAGGAGGCTGCATTTGCCGAAAGCTCCGGCTTTGCATCGTCTCCCTCTCCGGTAAACACCACATTTTCCGCATAATAGGTTCGCAGAAAGGGCAGATTTTCCACCTCAAGGGATACATTTCCATCCAGCTTCCACAAGGATGCCGCCTGCACAAAGCTCTCCCCGTCTGCCTCCTCAAAGGCTGTCCCGGTGTAATCCGTGCCGATAAAGCCCTTTAAATACACTGTCTCTGAGGGTTTTTCCGAAACCGTGACCTTCAGGGCCTGTACCTTTCCAAAATAAAAACCATCCTGATCTGTCAGTGTGCCATCCGATACCCCTCCGCCGACTCCCTCAACGGAAAGCTTCAGCCTCCCTCCGGAAACCGCCGGAAGCAGCTGCCAGACTGCCTGCAGCACACCGTTTTGTGTCTTCATCCCTGCCTCCTGTGCCTGGAGCAGGGTATTGGTCAGGGGCCGCACCAGCACAAACGCCAACAGCGACAGCACTACAGCCTGCAAAAGCAGCCAGACATTGACACTGCTTTTCATCTGCTCTGTCATCTGCCTTGCTTGACGGGCACTGTCCTGATCCCTTTGATCCGCCCGACTGACAGCGGCGGCACTGAGCATTCCAAGGGTTCCCAACAGGATCATAAAAAAGCTGAAAAAAGAGGGTGTCCCTCCGGCAATTCCGATTCCTGCCAGCACCGGAAATTCTCCTGCCAGAACCACTGCCGGATTGGTCCGATAACAGATCCCGGCAGATAACAGCCCTGCCAGCAAAAACAGGATAAACCCGAAAAATACCGTCATCTGCATCGCAGATGCTGACGCCTGATACAGGGCAAGAGTACCGTCATAAGCCTCATTTAACCGGCTGCGTACTCCGTTTACAGCAGACATATACCCGGCAATCACATCCTTTTGCAGCAACAGCAGTAAAAGGCTTACGCCGATGAGGGTCCCCAAAATTGCAAGGAGCCGATACACCCCTTCCAGGGACAGTCTGGAAAATCCGATCCAGAACAGCACCGAGACAACCAGAAGCATCCAAAAAACAGGAACAGCATATAGGATTCCAAATCCACTGAGAAATGCGCTGCAAAGACCACCGGTGATGCAGAGCAGACAAATCAGCATACCAGCCAGCCGCCACAGCTTTTGGAGCGGCATACCGCTGTGTCCTTCTTCCTGCAGCATCCGACAGGTGATCCTGCCTACCGCTTCCTTATCCAGCTGTTCCGGCTCCTGCTCTTTCTTCATTGCCTCTCACCTGCCTGACTGTTCCTTCTGCATCTATTTTCCAAAGCTGCCCGTCGGCTCCCGGCTCTGTTACACCGCTGCCTCTGCCCTTTTCCAAGCTTCTCTCTGCCGAATCCTTATTTTTCCCGGCAGCTTGCTTTTGACTCTGCTTTCCCTTCTGCTCCAGCTCCTCTTTTGTGGCTGTGAGACAAATCCGTTTGAGAAAGACCCACAGCTCCGGGGCTTTGGAAATCTGCATTCTGCACAGCTGCTCCTGCTCCTGCCAGAATACCTCATATTCCTGTTCTGCCGCCAAAAGCCTCCAGCAAAAATCCGCTGTCTGCTCCAGCAGCCGTTCCAATTTACCATGATCCCACTTTTCCTGAGGCGGATGATACAGATCCACCTGCAGCAAAAGCACCTCCCGCTTTGGCAGGCTGAATTCCCGCACCAGCATTTCTCCGGTCTTTGCAGTCAGCTTCCAATGCACTCTCTGCAGCGGATCTCCATCCCGATAGGCACGGACCTCGAATACCTCCGAGCCATCGTCCCCGCCTTTTTTTTGGGAATGCTGATCCGAATCCTCGCCGGAGGCAAGCTGTGCCGGCGGGATCCATTCCTCCGCCTGATGTACCAGGGGCACGGACAACACCTGCACTTTTTTGTCTGTGATCAAAAGCTTCTTTGACCATAACCGAAGCCAGTCCCGCACGGATGCCGACTGGATCCAGAACTCATAAACACCGGAATACCTCACCGGAATGCAAAATTCCAGCACACCGGTCCGTTTTCCACCTGCCATTCCCATGCTTTCCACGATGCCCGTGCTGTTATCCAGAAGATCCCGCCAGCCGACGGTAACCGCCACACAGGAGGCCGGAAGCAGGGAAGCATTTTTCAGCTTTACCCGAAGGACGATGGGCTCTTCCTTCCCCACCGTCTCTTCTGCAGGCTCCGGCACAATTTCTACCTTCCCAGCCAGGATCTGAACCAGAATCCACATGGAAAGCGCCAGCAGCAGCTCAAAGCCCAGCAAAAACGAGGCAAAGCCCCCGGGAGCAGCTACGCCCCAGACGGCAGTCAGAACCACCGCCCCTATATAAATTGCTTTTTCCTTCAAGGCTTCACCCTTTCTCCGGAGCAGGGGCCGGGGTCTCCTTTAAGATCCGCTCCAGCACGGCTGTTGCACGGAATCTATCCATTCCGGAGCTTGATACAGGCTGTACCCTGTGGGCCGCAACATCCTGAAATTCTGCCGCAACATCCGCAGGGATCACAAAGCCGCGGCCTTTCCGATAGGCTCTCGCCTGCGCCATTTTCAAAAGTGCCAGAGAGCCTCTGGGACTCAGCCCAAGCTCCAATGCGTCATTGCTTCTGGTGGCCCGGGCCAGACGCACGATATAGTCATATACCTGATCGTGTACAAACACTTCTTCGACTTCTTTTTTCATTTCCATCAGCTCCTGACTGCTGATGACAGGACGTACATCCTCCAGCCCGTTTCCGCTCCGGCGGCTTTTTAAAATATCCATTTCCTCTGCGGCATCGGGATATCCGATCCCAAAGCAGATCAGGAACCGGTCCAGCTGGGATTGGGGCAACAGCTGGGTTCCGGCAGAGCCGACCGGGTTCTGGGTGGCAATGACCAGAAAAGGAGACGGTACCGGTCTTGTCACACCGTCTACGGTTACACTGCCCTCCTCCATTACCTCCAGAAGCGCCGCCTGGGTCTTGGGAGAGGTACGGTTGATCTCATCCGCCAGAAGAATATTGCACATGACTGCGCCGGGACGGTATAAGAAGGCGTCCTTTTCCCTGTTGTATACGGTAAAGCCTGTAATATCGGCCGGTAAAACATCCGGCGTAAACTGCACTCTGTTCTGCGCCACACTCATTGCCTTGGCAAAGGCCAGCGCCAGGGTTGTTTTTCCCACTCCCGGAACATCCTCCACCAGCACATGTCCGCCGGCAAGAATGGCGGTCATGAGCTTTTCCACGCACTCTGTTTTTCCGATAAATGCTTTTTTTACTTCTTCAATTACTTTCTGCGCCTTGTTTTCCTGCATGACTGACTCCTTTTGCCTTTCTTTCGTTTTTCCCGGACATCTCCACGGCTTCTTTGCCGTTTCACGATCAGCAGGAAGATGGATCCCTCCACTCCTGCCACGATCAGCAGGGATACCAGCAGCCACGGCCATACATCCACGATCCGCTTCGTGATGGTCTGGGACTGTACTTCATGCACCGCATTCTGTTCTGCCAGCTCCTCCGGCGGGATGTACTCGGTCCGCTCGCCACGAACCAGCAGCCGGTGGGTGTTGATGGCATAGGGAGTACAGGTGACAAGGGTACAGTAATCCTTTCCTTCCACGATCCCGATGTCCTGGGTTTCCTCCGGAAGCACAACCTTGATCTGGTCTACCTTGTAAGCAAGCACCTCATCCAATACATGGAGATAGAACACATCGCCCTCCTCCAGTTTGTCCAGATCCGTGAACAAAACCGCACTGGGCAGTCCACGATGACCGGTCAGCACGGAATGGGTGCTTGTACCGCCGATCGGATAGGAGGACTCCGCCAGATGACCGACGCCCTTCTGCAGCACATCTTCGCCGGTTCCGCTATATATGGGAAGATATACGTCAATTTTCGGAATTTCGATAAAACCAATGCTCTCGCCCACATCCACCAGATCGAGGTAGCTGATTCCATCCTCTCCCTGCATGGCACTGGCTTCCACTGCTGCATTGAGCTGTTCATTATATTTGCGGACTGCTTCCTTGGCAGCGTCGATCTGCTCCTGATCCATCTCTGCAACCTGCTCATCATAGGCGGCAATCGCCTGACTTGCATGGGACTGGGCGATCAGGTTGCTGACAAAGGGATACAGGGTCAGACACAGACCTGAAAAAAACAATATCGCGATAAACCAGGCTCTTTTTTTATCCATGGCAGTAACCTCCGGACATTTTATAAGGAAAGGCACAGATCAAAGGCCTGCGGCAACCGCCGCTTTTGCATTTTCTCTGCGCCGTTTTTTCGTGGACATCCAAGGGCACGGGAGAGCGCCCGGATGTCCTTTTCAGGAAGGGAATGGGAAAACACAACACGGAAAAGAAAATCCCAAATTTTTCTTTCCCGATTACCGCAGCCGCAGCCGGTTTCTAAGACCGACGGCGATCACCGCAGTATCGCTCCCTTCAGGGGGAAAGGGGGTTCTGAAGGAGCGATGCACAGGGCGGGACGTGACCCCCGTCCTGTGCCGGAATCTGTTTGCGCCACACGAAACGCGATACAGACCCGTTGCTGATAAAATTGCAGCTGTACTTCACAACAGCTTCGCAGCATCCATAGAAGAGATAACAAAAAGGTTATCTGTCTGAATTACTCTGCTTTTTTCTTCTTGCCGGTGATCAGCAGGATCACTGCTGCTGCCATCATGGCAATACCAGCGAAGGTAAATACGAAGGTACCGATACCACCGGTGGTGGGAAGGGTGAAGCCTTTTTTGTTAATAACTTTCTGTACTTTTATACCTTGTTGAGTAGTTGAATCTGCGGAAGTAAATGTAGTTTCTTTAATCTCGCTCTTTACCTGTTTTTCTCCATTTCCATCTTCTACCCAAGCCGACTCAGTTTTCGTAGTTGTTGTATATTGAACATTTAATATTACCGCAATCGGTTTTTTCAACAGATTATATCCATCATTCGTTTTTGTTTCAACCAGATAATAGGTACCATTGGAAAGTCCTTTATGGGTTACTGTACCATCCGTACCTGTTTTTAATGTCTTAATATTTTTCCAGGATTTTGTCTTATCTAATCCTGCAGGCGCGTCTGCTCCCGAAATGGCACCCTCTGTTCCAGCAGGAACCTCCTGATAAAGGTCAAATTCAACATTTGCTAATTTCTTAGTTTCAGATCCATCCTCACCGGTCTTTTCAATTTTTACTGCAAAGGTATATACGACAGTACTGTTCTCGATCGTATTTTTTCCTTCTTCTTTATCTTTGTTCGGGTTATCTGGATCATCAGTAGTATTTGGTGTAATATTTTTGGAATATTCCAATTTTGCAGTATTCCGATTGCCAGCTGTTGTGTTAAAAGCAGTATCCTTTAATGTCGCATTATATGTGATGACTAACTGTTTTCCTTTATATGCCTCCATCTGAGCGGGAGTAAATTTAATTGTAAATCCATCTGCTCCCAGTGCTTCTGTAGAGTATGCCTCCACTACAACAGGAGTACCATCGCATGTAATTTTAATAGAAGATAAGTTATCTTTTAAATTAGTAGGTGTATCTGTT
>OLPG01002879.1_pt1 | contig 11439 bp, 9 predicted proteins | sample 1672311 | NCBI WGS metagenome assembly OLPG01 (sample SAMEA3136670, study PRJEB25190) | human gut metagenome | biome: human gut; feature: human-associated habitat; material: faeces | place: Austria | collected 2013
TGAATGGCACAGCCTTTGTGACATTCCTTGCCAATCTGGGTGACTTCCTGAATGGTTTCCCCAATCTGAAGGCGTGTGCCCACAGGAAGTTCGTAGAGGCAGATACCTTCTGTAGTCAGGTTCTCGGCGAATTGTCCAGGAGTCAGATCGTCAATGCCCATTTCAGTCATGATGTCAATACTTTCCTGGGCCAGAAGGCTGATCTGACGGTGCCAGTTGCCGGCATGGGCATCACCGACAATGCCATGATCGCATTTGCATACAGCAGAGTCAACAGGTGTTTTAATCACGCCTTTTTCTTTGGATATGTTGATAGATGTAATTGTTCCTTTGATCATAGATTGATAACTCCATTCTAGTGTTTCTTAGTCCTGCACGAAGTGCCCGGATTTACCACCGTCCTTTTCGATGACGCGCAGATTTGTGATATGCATGCTTCGGTCAATAGCTTTGCACATATCATATATTGTCAGTGCAGCAGCGGAAACAGCATGAAGCGCTTCCATCTCAACACCGGTCTGTCCGGTTGTCTTGACATAGGCTTTGATGTGGACAGCATTCTCTTTGGTATCTGTTTCGAAATGAATATCGATTCCGGACAGCATTAGCGGGTGACACATAGGGATGATGGAGGAAGTCTGCTTGGCAGCCATAATGCCGGCCACCTGGGCAACTGCCAGGACATCTCCTTTCTTGATCTGTCCGTCGATGATAGCCTGTAAGGTCTCCGGCTGCATATAAATACTGCCGGCGGCCACAGCGATTCGATGCGTGATGGCTTTCTCGGAGACATCCACCATTCGGGCACGTCCCTGGTCATTGATATGTGTAAGAGGCATAAAAACCTTCTCCCTTCAATAGATATGTTGAAATTCGATAGCTGCAATATAGACCATTATAGCTGAAATGAGAAGAAAAATCAAAAAATTTCATAAACTTTAGCGCAATGGTATTGATTTTATAAAAGGGACGCTTTAAAATAGGAAGATGCGGGACGAGATGTCTTGTTATCAGGACAGAAGCCTGTATGTTTTTGAAGTTGACTGATTATGATGGATAGATGAAGAAGGAGGCATGCCGCATGGCAAAGATTGATATTATTTCTGGTTTCCTTGGAGCTGGAAAGACAACACTTATTAAGAAGCTTCTGGGAGAAGCATTAAAGGGACAGCAGGTTGTCCTGATTGAGAATGAATTTGGTGAAATCGGCATTGACGGCGGATTTTTAAAGGATGCAGGTGTGAACATCACAGAGATGAACTCCGGTTGTATCTGCTGCTCACTGGTTGGTGATTTTGGTACAGCGCTGAAGGATGTGATCACGAAGTTTAATCCTGACAGGATCATCATTGAACCGTCAGGTGTCGGCAAGTTATCAGATGTTATCAAAGCCGTTCAGGGTGTGGCAGAAGATGCACCGATTGAACTGAACAGCCTTGTAACAGTTGCAGATGCCAACAAGTGCAAGATGTATATGAAGAACTTCGGTGAGTTCTACAACAACCAGGTTGAGAGCGCACACACCATCGTGCTCAGTCGTACCCAGAATATGAAGCAGGACAAGTTGGAAGCCTGTGTTGCTATGATCAGAGAACACAACAAGGACGCGGCAGTGATCACAACACCTTGGGATGAACTGACAGGTGAACAGCTTTTAGCGGCTATGGAGAAACCAGTGTCTCTGGCTGATATGGTGATGGCTGAAGAGGATATCTGCCCTGTATGCGGCGGCCACCATGATCACGACCATGATGATCACGATCATGAGCATGAACATGAACACCATCATGACCACGATGACCACGATCATGAGCATGAACATCATCATGATCACGATGACCACGATCATGAACATGAACATCATCACGACCATGATCATGACGATCATTGCGGATGCGGTCATGACCACGATCATGATCACCATCACCACCATCACGCAGATGAAGTCTTTACAAGCTGGGGCAAAGAGACAATTCATACTTATACAAAGGATGAGGTCAGTGCAATTCTGAAGACTCTTGAAGAGGACGGCTCTTACGGAAATGTACTCCGTGCAAAAGGAATGGTTGCAGGTGCAGACGGTGAGTGGATTTACTTTGATATGGTTCCAGAGGAACATGAAGTAAGAACAGGAGCACCGGAATACACAGGAAGAATCTGTGTGATCGGAGCAGAGCTTAACGAAGACAAGCTTGCAGAATTATTTAAGGTGAAATAAAAAGGATAAGCAAAACAGTACCCCATATGGGGCTGTGTAGCATTATGTAATAACAGATGTCTTCTGCGAAAGGGAGACGGAATGGAGATAGATATGATGAAAGAGCCAGATGTTATGGTTTATCTGATGACAGGTTTTCTGGACAGTGGTAAAACTCAGTTCCTGAATTTTACACTATCTCAGGATTACTTTCAGATTGATGGAAAGACACTTCTGATTCTCTGCGAAGAGGGAGAAGAAGAGTATGATCCGAGAGAATTGCTGAAGTATGGTGTCGTTATTGAGACTGTAGAAGATAAAGAAGATCTGACAGAAGAATGGCTGGAAGAGATGAATAAGAAGCACAAGCCGGAACGTGTGGTTATCGAGTATAACGGTATGTGGCAGGTGAGTGAATTTGAGAAGATGAAGCTTCCGGCAGGATGGGCTATTGAGCAGAAGATCACAACGGTAGATGCAAGTACTTTTCAGATGTATCTGACAAACTTAAAACCACTGTTTGTAGAGATGGTAAAGGGCGCAGAGCTTGTTCTGTTCAACCGTTGCGAGGATAAGAAACCGTTGGCAGGATACCGCAGAAGTGTTAAGGTTGTAAGCCCTCAGGCAGAAGTAATCTTTGAGGATGAGAACGGTGAGGTAGACAATATCTTTGAAGACGAAGTACCATATGATCTCAAAGCACCTGTGATTGAGATTCCAAGAGAAGATTATGGTATCTGGTATATTGATATGCAGGAGCATCCGGAGCGCTATAAAGGAAAAGTTGTAGAATTTGTTGCAAAGGTTATGAAACCAAAAGCATTTCCGTCTAAGGTATTCTATCCGGGGCGTATGGCAATGACTTGCTGTGCAGATGATACATCTTTCCTTGGATATGTTTGCAGAAGCGCTTATGCGCCGAAGCTGAATGCGGGAGACTGGGTAAAAATTCGTGCAAAAGTGCGTTATGCGAATCTGTCCGTATACGGCGGAGAAGGACCGGTGCTTGAGGCAGAGAATATTGAGCCTGCAGAACCAATTGAAGAGTTAGTATATTTTAATTAAGACAAGCAATAAGACAAAGTAATAAAACAAGAAATAGGAGGAGAACTTCATGGCAAAGAAGTATGATGTAATCGCATTAGGAGAGCTTCTGATTGATTTTACAATGAATGGACAAAGCGAGCAGGGAAACAATATGTTTGAGGCTTGCCCGGGAGGTGCACCGTGTAATGTGCTGGCACTTCTGAACAAGATGGGAAAGAAGACAGCATTTATAGGAAAAGTTGGAAAAGATCAGTTTGGAGCGTTATTAAGAGATACGATTACGGAAGCCGGAATCGATGCCTCCAATCTGATGGTTGACGAAAATGTGAATACAACACTCGCATTTGTACATACATTCCCAGATGGAGACAGAGAATTCTCATTTTACCGTAATCCGGGAGCGGATATGATGCTTACTGCAGATGAAGTGAATCCAGAAGTAGTAAAAGATACAAAAGTCTTTCATTTTGGAACACTTTCTATGACACATGAAGGTGTGCGTGAAGCGACAAAGAAAGCGGTAGAAACAGCAAAAGCAAATGGTTGCCTTGTATCCTTTGATCCAAATCTGAGACCGCCGCTGTGGAGCTCTCTTGATCTTGCAAAAGAGCAGATGGAGTATGGATTTGGAAAATGTGATATCCTGAAGATCTCTGATAATGAAATTCAGTTTGTATCCGGTAAGGAAGACTATGATGAGGGAATCGCATATCTGCAGGAGACATACAATATTCCGCTGATTCTTCTGACTATGGGAAAAGACGGAAGTAGAGCTTATTACAAAGGCATGCGCGTAGAGAGACCGGGATTTTCAGTGAAAGCAATTGAGACAACCGGTGCAGGAGATACTTTCTGTGGAAGTTCTTTGAATTATCTGGTTGATCATGATTTTGAGAATCTGACAGAGGAACAGTTAGGAGAGATGCTGACATTTGCGAATGCGGCAGCAGCACTTGTAACAACAAAGAAGGGTGCGATCAAAGCAATGCCTGTAAAAGAAGAAGTTCTTGAACTGATTCAGAAATAATTGACAAGAAAACAGTCAGTCGATATAATGTAACACAGAAACAAGGGCGTTTCCAACTTAGGTGGAGAACGCCCTTTTATCGTATCAGTTTATGATAAAGGAGGTCGAAAAATAATGCATAACTATACAAGAGATGATATTTTTCACATAGTAGAGGAAGAAGATGTCGCTTTCATCAGATTGCAGTTTACAGATATTTTTGGAACGATGAAAAATATGGCGGTAACAGTAGGACAGCTTGAAAAAGCATTGGATAACCGCTGTATGTTTGATGTTTCTTCCTTGGAAGGGGTTGCAGATGAGGAAGAATCAGATATGTATTTATATCCGGATTTGAGTACATTTGAAATCTTTCCATGGAGACCACAGCAGGGAAAAGTTGCAAGACTGATCTGTGATGTGTATAAAAAAGATGGAACACCGTATGAAGGCGATCCGCGTTATGTACTCAGAAAGGCTGTTGCGGAGGCGAAAGAGATGGGATATACGATGAATGTCGGCCCGGAATGCGAGTTCTTTCTTTTCCATACAGATGATGACGGTAGACCGACAACAGTAACTCACGAGCAGGGAGGATATTTTGATGTAGGGCCATTGGATCTTGGAGAAAATGCGAGAAGAGATATGATCTTAACATTAGAAGATATGGGATTTGAGATTATTTCCTCACATCATGAGATTGCGCCGGCGCAACATGAAATCGACTTTCACTACGATGAGGCGATGATTACAGCAGATAATCTGATGACATTTAAGATGGTTGTCAAGACAATCGCAAAACGACACGGTCTGCACGCGACATTTATGCCAAAGCCGAAGAGTGAGACTTATGGGTCAGGAATGCACATTAATTTGTCTTTATATAAAAACGATGGAACAAATGCACTTTATAACGCAGAGGATGAGAACGGACTCAGCCAGGAAGGATATTATTTTATTGGTGGCTTGATGAAACATATGAAGGCAATCACCTGTATTACAAATCCAACGATCAATTCTTATAAACGTTTTGTGCCGGGGTATGAAGCACCTGTATATATGGGATGGTCAGCTAAGACAAGAGGACCTTTGATTCGTGTGTCTATGGAGAAAGAAGACAATTCAAGACTGGAACTTCGCAGTCCGGATGCTACGGCGAATCCATATCTGGCGCTTGCAGTACTTTTGAAAGCCGGGGTGGACGGAATTAAGAATCAGATTATGCCTCCGAAGAATATTGATGAAAATATTCAGAAGATGACGCAGGAAAGAAGAGATGAACTTCAAGTGGAAGAACTGCCGAGAACGCTTGGGGCTGCTACAGCAGAGCTTGAGAAAGATGAACTGCTGATCAGCGTATTAGGGAAAGAGCTTGCCGAGAAGATCATAAAAGCAAATAAGAAAGAATATAAAGAATATTGTATGCAGGTGACAGACTGGGAGATCGATCATTATCTTTACAGGCTGTAGTTCAGGTATCCTGGCATTGGGCATTTAGAGAGAACGGATTGATAGAAGAGTAGTTAGCGGAAGAGGTGAGCAGATATGAGCAACATTATTGTCGTTTTTCCAAAGAGGGAAAATGCAGTAAATATCCGTAATAGTTTGGTTCGTGCGGGTATTGAAGTATCTGCGGTATGTTTGACAGGAGCTAAGGTTTTGCAGTATGCTGATAACTGGAACGATGGAATTGTCGTGTGTGGTTATCGGTTTCAAGATATGCAGTATACAGATTTACGAGAATCTCTTCCGGATACGTTTGACATGCTTTTGGTGGCTTCAGCGGATAAGTGGATGGATGGACTGCCGGATGGGGTTGTAGGACTTCCACTCCCAATCAAAGTTTATGATTTGGTAAATACCGTTGAAATGATTCAGCAGACACAGAGCAGGAAGAGAAGAAAGCGCAGAGAAACGATACGAAAGAGAGACGATTCTCAGAGAAAGATAATCGATCAGGCGAAAGCGCTTCTGATAGAACGAAATAACATGTCAGAAGAGGAAGCACATCGATATTTACAGAAGAGCAGTATGGAAAGTGGGACTAATATGCTCGAAACAGCACAGATGGTGCTGACAATTATGAATGAATAAGAGGCAGCTGTTAACAGTAACGAATAAGAAGTGCTGTAAACAATAACAAATGAGAGGACTGTCAGTGATGACAGTGGAACGGAGAAGAGAATGAAATTTACAAAAATGCAGGGAATTGGAAATGATTATGTGTATGTAAACTGTTTTGAAGAGAAGGTAGAAGATCCATCAGCGTTGGCAATCCAGGTGAGTGACAGACATTTTGGAGTAGGATCTGATGGACTGATCTTGATCTGTCCGTCGGAAGTGGCAGACTGTGAGATGGCTATGTATAATGCGGATGGCTCTAGAGGAGAAATGTGTGGAAATGGAGTTCGCTGTGTTGGAAAATATATGTATGATTACGGCCTGACTGACAAAACAGAGATTACAGTTGAGACTTTAGCAGGAATCAAAACACTTCAGCTTTTCGTAGAAAATGGAAAAGTTGCGAAGGTTCGAGTTGATATGGGAAGCCCAATCTTGACACCGGCAGAAATTCCGGTTGTGGCCGAGGGAGATAAAGCTGTAGATGAACCGATTCTTGTGGATGGAAAAGAATATCATATGACTTGCGTATCTATGGGAAATCCGCACGCAGTTGTTTATGTAGATGATGTTGATAATCTTCCGATTGAAGAAATCGGACCAAAATTCGAAAGCCATGAGAGATTTCCAAGACGTGTGAACACAGAGTTTGTAAAAGTACTGGACAGACATACTGTACAGATGCGTGTTTGGGAGAGAGGATCTGCGGAGACACTTGCCTGTGGAACAGGAGCATGTGCTGTAGCTGTTTCCTGTATTCTGAATGGATTGACAGAAGATGAAGTAACTGTAAAGCTTCTTGGCGGAGATTTGGAGATTCAGTGGGATCAGGAGAAGAACAAAGTTTATATGACAGGACCGGCAACCGTTGTATTTGATGGGGAGCTGAAATAAAGATTTGATGAATAGATAATGATGGTGCGTTGACTGATTTTCATTTTTGTGAATTTGAGGTCAACGCATTTTGTTTATAATATTGATGTAACTGTTCAGAGCCAACCTCCAAAATGCTACGCATTTCGTCGGTGTGGCGTATCCGCCAAATAAAATTTCAAAAACAGTCTTAAAAATGCAAGCATTTTATACCTGTTTTTGAAATTTTGCTTGGCTCTGAACAGTTACATATTCTATTTGATATAACCAATAAATGTATTTCCGCTTCCGGAAACCATTCCTTCCATCTCACTGATGGAAACTGTCTGTGACTCTCCATTTTCAGGATCGATATAAGTAATATCATTCTTCGTATATCCTGTCAGAAGAATTGCATGATCTGCACTTGTAAGTGCAATCACCGGACATCCTCTATTGATCACATAGAGTACCTGATCCAGCGTACAACCTGTCAGATCTACTTTCTGAGCATCATATGTCTTCATATAACGCTCACATGCTTCAAGTGATGTCTCTTCTCCTTCTTTCGAAAGAGCAACATCCTCTATCGAATACGCAAGATCTCGATTTCCTTTCTCCCAGACATATTTCTGGTCAGAAGAGATCACAACTCCTGAAATCTGCTGTGCTTTCTGAATGGCATAAGAAGCTTTATCGTAAATTCCTGCCAGTTCACCAACACCATAAACATAGTATTTCACACTTTCGCTGTTATCAGCAAGAACCATCTCAAGTTCATTCTTTGATGCCAGCTGATTCGGCCGGATCACTTTCACGCTCTTATCTCCTGCTCCCTCTGCAAATGTAATCCGCATCTGTTTTTCCATCAGTGCTGTTGTATATACTTCTGTTTTAATCGCCGTATCTTTGCGTTCCTCATTATTCGTAATAAACTCCTGTGAAGTAACGTTGTAAATATCCCCGCTTTTCTCTACACGATTCAGTGTTACCATATTATCATCAATTAAAATATCAGAAATATAAATGCCTTTATCAACAAAGGAATAGCTGGCAACTTTTTTGTTCTTAGAATTACGGATTTCCAGTTCATACATTGGAGTGATCGATTCTCCAGAAGCTTTCTTTCCTGCATCCTCAGATTTCATTTTTCCATAAATAAAGTCACCATTGACAAATCCAAGTGGACTAATTTTTTCTCCGCTTGCTGCCTCAACAGTATTCGTCTCCAGACTGCTTAGATTCATTACCTGAATCACTGTTCCGCCACTCTTATCTCCTTCTGACTGATATGCCATCAGATGTCCATCATCAGAAACCGCATATTGTCCTTCTTTAAGATTCTCTGCAAGTGTTGTCTGTTTATTCTTTTTCAGATCTACCTGATACAAAGTTCCGTCTGCCAAAACATATAACTGCTCTTCCGCATGATTATAATAAACCATCTTGCCAAGCTCATCCGCTGCGATTGCATAGGACTTCTTACTTGGTATAAATGCTTTCTCCTGGATCAGATTTCTCTCTACATCAAAATAATAGATTCCGACACCGACTTCTCCTTCGTGTTCGCCACGATTCATATATCCATACACAGCAAATGCAAGATTACCACTGTTGTCCATACTGATGATACGAACTGCATGTTGATCATTCAGATTCCTTTCATCTGTCGTATCTGCATCTGCAAATCCGAAAATATTTAATAATTCATTCGAACTCTTATTGTACATCCAAAGGTTTCTGGACTCCACAAATGCTGCAATCGTTTCTTTCTCATTTGTCTCATACGGAACATCTGAAGGTGTAACGCCGAGCAGAATTCCGTTTTCATCGATCACACTTCTGTTCTCACTGAATACTTCCTGCATATCACGATTGTAATCCAACAGGTAAATTGTAGTTCCTGCGATTCTCACACGGAAAAATTCTTTAATATCATAAACTGCATTCTCACCGGCATCATCCACGCAGGAAACTCTGTAATTCGCAAGGAGAGAGGTATACACACTATTACTTTCCTTTATACTCCAACGCACATCACCAAGCAACTGTGGCTGCATAGTTCCCCACTGAATATGAGAAATATCTGAATGGATATTGACTGTCTGATAAGTTGTATTATCACTCTCATCTCCAGGTTCCAGATAAATATTCAATGAATCTACATCCGTCTTATTAAATGCTTTCGTATGAAAATCCTGTGCAAATGTAAGACATTGTGATGCTGTAATATCATCTGCTTTCTCAATTCTTGTATAAAAATTAACTTTCCTTGTCTCTTTCTCCTCGCCGATCACAAGCGAAACCTGAAGTACTGCCTCCTGGATTTTATCTCCAAATGATTTCCCCAGCTTTAATGTGACATCTTCGCTTTCTGCAGACTTTAGAGTTCCTTTATCATATGTCTCTGTTCCATCCAGAGAATATACACTGTAACTGATCTCACGGATCTGATTATCATTTTTCTCAATCTGCATCTTCAGTGTACCATCACTCTCTAATGGTGTAATGGTATCTCGCATTGCGGCAATATCCATATCATTTACATAACCAGACAACGCATTTATCTTCTGTCCCCCCATCATAAATGAGACTCTAGGTAACGTGGCATCTCCCATATCCACAACCTGATCATCATTTCCACGGTTCAGTATCACATTACTGATCACCAGCACAGCCGCAAAAAGAACAACCAGTGCGGCAATCTTTATTACCCTTTTTTTCATTATTTATCTCCCTTTTGCTCTGCCAGAAGCATACCTAATGTTGGCTGAATCTTCAAAAATCTTTCACAATCCTCTGCCTCTTTTCTGCTCTTTGCTGCAGGACTCCCCTTTTTCACTGCACGCAGCAGAATATTCTTCGGCGTATGCTCCATATCAATAAATTCTAATACCTGAGTTTCATATCCCTCGCTTTCCAGATGCTTTGCTCTAAGTCCATCTGTCACAAGTGCTGCAAAACGCTCTCGCAACAATCCATAATCCATAATTGGTCCGAGCACTTCTTCCATGGAAGCTAGTTGATCTCCCAGCATTTCTGAAACTCCCATAACTTCCGTCTTCGATTTCATCTTGCCTGAATGCAGATTTCTCTGCTTTTCAAGCTGCTTGTTCACCTCATGCTGACAACATGGAACAGACAAAATCACTTTCGCATTCCAGCCAACCGCTTTCGCAAGTGCATAATCTGTAGCTGTATCACACGCATGAAGCGTCACAACCATGTCAACCTGATCCACACCTTCATAATCCGCAATATCTCCAACAAGGAATGTCAACTTCTCATATCCATACTTCTTTGCCAGTTCATTACAATGCAGAATCACATCTGTCTTCAGATCTAATCCGATAATACGAATATCATATCCTTTTAACTCGTGTAAATAATAATACATTGCAAATGTAAGATATGATTTTCCACATCCAAAGTCCAGAAGTGTAAGCTCTCTGTCCTTGTCAAGCTGCGGCAGAATGTCCTCAACAAATTCCAGAAAACGATTGATCTGACGGAACTTATCCATCTTCGTCCGCACAATCTTTCCATCCTGTGTCATAACTCCAAGATCCTGAAGAAACGGAACTGCAATCCCTTCCTCCAGAATATATTTTTTCTTCCTGTTATGAGACAGATCCGCAGCTTTTGCCTGCACCTTCTTGCGCTTTCTCTTAATCGTCGCCTTTCCTTTCTTACTGATCAATACCGTGATATCCTCACTCACCGTCTCAACCTGAACCTGACGAAACTCTTCCAACAATTTTGCAAGCTCATCTTTTGTCTCTTCTACCGTCAGATTCTTATGAAATGCCTGCGTCTTTGTGAAAGACTCTAACTGAAATAAAAGCTCCCCCTTCTGTTCCATCGGTCGAAGCTTTGCCTTAACTACATTATCCTTTACTCGCGGGTTACTAAACACCGCACGAATAAACTCTCTATTCAAAATCCCAGCTAAAAACTGTATGATTTCTTCCATATAAATGACCTCTTTTTCTTCTATAATAAAATAGAATCTCGAAAGACTCTTCTTACTATTTTGCAGAATAAAAAGGGAGATGTCAAGGGATATAGGGGACGAAATAAAGATTTATCGTAGGGATTCTTTTTCGAGTGCGGACGAAAACTGAAAATATTATTTTAGAAAGTCGCTTGTTAGAAGAATGGTACAGGAACGCCGACTCAGGGTTACGCATACTGTTCATACTAGGAAAAACAACAG
>OLPG01002891.1_pt1 | contig 11391 bp, 7 predicted proteins | sample 1672311 | NCBI WGS metagenome assembly OLPG01 (sample SAMEA3136670, study PRJEB25190) | human gut metagenome | biome: human gut; feature: human-associated habitat; material: faeces | place: Austria | collected 2013
ACACGGATACCCATGGATGAAAGTTCCAGAGCAATGTCAAGAACCGGATAGTATACGAGGATATCTCCGTTCAGTTCCCAGTCATCGTAGTCCGGTGCACGTCCGTCATGACGTTCTCCGTTGGACAAAGTCTTACCAACCTGCATAAGGAATACAGCGCCTTTTTCTTTGACGATCTTGTATTCTCTTTCCTTTGGAGTCAGATCCGGATACATGTCTACCAGTTCCTGGGTGGAAACGAAGGCAATTTCTTTTGGCAGGATCTCTTCAATATAATCATACTGTACAGCCATGTATTTCTCTGTTTTGCGGAGTACACTGTAGATAGAGCGGACTGTGTTGATCAGAGTTTCCATGGTACGTTCTTCTTTGGAAATGATCTTTTCCCAGTCCCACTGATCAACATATACAGAATGGATGTTGTCCAGGTCTTCATCACGACGGATCGCGACCATATCTGTATAAAGGCCCTCGCCATGAGCAAAGCCGTATTTCTTCAGCGCATAGCGTTTCCATTTGGCAAGGGAATGTACGATCTCAGCATTTTCGTCCTGGCCTTTGATGTCGAAGCTTACCGGACGCTCTACACCGTTAAGATTGTCGTTCAGACCTGAGGATGGAGATACAAAGATAGGAGCAGAAACACGGAGAAGATTCAGCTTCTGGGAAAGTGTCTGCTGGAAAAAGTCTTTGACAGTTTTAATTGCAACCTGTGTATCATGCAGATTCAGATCTGAATGATACCCGTCAGGAATCTTGATTTGTTCCATAATAATCCTCCTAGATTTAATGTAACTATTATAGCAAGAAAAAGTCGGTATTGCAATTTTTTTACCTTGTAAGATTGCAATAAAAAGGATACAATAATGAATACAGCAATTTGAAGTGAAATCGGAGAAATGATTTGAACTAAGGGGGTGTTGTCTATGAAATGTCCGTTATGTGACGGAACGGTTGTAAATGGACGATGTAAAGAGTGTGGTATGCCATACCGCAATGATGAAATCCTGTATCATCTGAATGAGAGCCGGAGTGATCACTATCGACATGCATCAGATAAGGCCCGTAAGATCATGCAGACACAGGGAGTCGGATCCTTGGGGAAAGGAAGCACCGGAAAGGCTGCTGGCAATCGGAATACATCCTCTGGCAGAGAAAAAATCCGGCCTGCAAAAACTAAGAAGCATTCAAAACTTGGGATACTTTGGGTGATCATTATTATTCTTGCAGCAGTTGCACCACTGGCTGAAGATCTGGGTGGTGTCATAAAAGAAGCAATTCAGTCTGAGGTTGAGAATAGCAGTGAGATACAGACAGATACCGCTGAGACCACAGATCCGGGTACATATTTTTACAGCTGGGATGATGAGCAGGGATACAAGGATTATTCGATCGGCGCAGGATATGGACCGGCACAGGCTGGTGTCCAGTTTGAAGCAGGAAAATATGGCGTTTTTACTTCCAGCGCCGAAGTGACACTTACTGTTACCAGAAAGAAAGCAGACAACGAACAATATACACTCAAAGATGGTGAGGATACACTGTTTCTGACATTTGAAGAAGGTGACACGATTCAGGTAGAATCCGAAGAGAGTGACTTTGACAGTGTTTATCTGATGGAGTGGGAAGATTAAAATATTAGTTTAATAAGCGATTTTTGGGGGAAGATTTCAGACAATAAAAAATGAAATTCCCCCTTTTATTTCACATGATATTGTGCTATACTCTCATATGCGATACAATATATGGGGAGAATGCAATGGGGGTAAAGGAACCGTCACTGTAAACGAAAGAACAGTGGCAAAACCTCATAAATGCAGCAAACAGGAGAGACAAGGTATGATTTATGTAATTAAGAAAGACGGAACAAGAGAAGAATTTGATCCGCAGAAGATCGTGAAAGCAGTAAACAAATCTGCCGCACGAATCCTTTATAAATTTTCACCGGAAGAAAAAGATTTTATCTGTCGTTTTGCACAGGAGCATGCAGATTCTCTTGGAAAAAATGAGATTGAGATCCAGGAGATGCATAATATCGTTGAAGGAGCTCTGGAGCGTGTGAATCCGGCAGTTGCCAAGAGCTACCGTGATTATCGGAATTACAAGCTGGATTTTATCCATATGATGGATGATGTCTATACCAAGAGTCAGGCGATCCGTTATATCGGTGATAAAAGTAATGCCAATACAGACAGCGCCCTTGTTGCCACGAAACGAAGCCTGATCTTTAATGAGCTGAACAAGGAACTCTATCGGAAGTTTTTTATGAACCGTAATGAGCTTCAGGCATGTAAGGACGGCTACATTTATATTCATGACCAGTCTGCACGTCTGGATACCATGAATTGCTGTCTGTTCGATGTGGCAGCTGTTTTAAGTGGCGGTTTTGAGATGGGTAATGTCTGGTATAACGAGCCGAAGACTCTGGATACAGCCTTTGATGTTATGGGGGATATCATTCTCAGTACAGCAGCACAGCAGTATGGTGGCTTTACAGTGCCGGAGGTTGATAAGATCCTGGCACCGTATGCAAAGAAGAGCTATGATAAATATATTTCCGAATTTATGAAATACTCGGACGAGAGCTGGAGTGGCCGTGAGGAGAGAGCTATTGAGTATGCTCTTGATAAGGTCCGCAGGGATTATGACCAGGGCTGGCAGGGAATTGAGTACAAGCTGAATACCGTCGGTTCTTCCAGAGGTGATTATCCGTTTGTTACGGTGACACTTGGTCTCGGAACCGAGCAGTTTGAGAAGATGTGTACGATTTCCCTTCTTGAGGTCCATCAGGGAGGACAGGGTAAGGCCGGACACAAGAAACCGGTACTTTTCCCGAAGATCGTATTCCTTTATGACAAAGAGATCCATGGTCCAGGAAAGTGCTGTGAGGATATTTTTGAGGCTGGTGTGGAGTGCTCCTCCAAGACCATGTATCCGGACTGGCTGTCCATGTCCGGCGCAGGCTATATCTCCAGCATGTACAAGAAATACAAAAAAGTCATCAGCCCGATGGGATGCCGTGCTTTCTTAAGTCCGTGGTATGAGCGTGGCGGTATGGAGCCGGCGGATGAGAATGATACGCCTGTTTTTGTGGGACGTTTTAACATTGGTGCGGTAAGCCTTCATCTTCCGATGATCCTTGCAAAGGCTAGAGCGGAGAGCAGAGATTTCTATGAGGTTCTGGATTTCTATCTGGAAATGATCCGTAACCTGCACATCCGCACTTACGAATATCTGGGACAGATGCGTGCATCTACCAACCCGCTTGCATACTGTGAAGGCGGTTTCTACGGCGGACATCTGAAACCGAATGAAAAGATTGGCAAGATCCTGAAGCCTATGACAGCTTCCTTCGGTATCACAGCGTTAAATGAGCTTCAGGAACTTTACAATGGCAAATCCATTGCCGAGGATGGGGCGTTTGCTCTGGAGGTTCTGAAATATATCAATGACAAGGTAAATCAGTACAAGAAGGAAGATGGTTATCTTTATGCGATCTACGGAACACCGGCAGAGAGTCTTTGTGGCCTGCAGGTAGAGCAGTTCCGTAAGATGTATGGAATCATTGAGGGCGTTTCTGACAGACCATATGTGAGCAACAGCTTCCACTGCCATGTAACAGAGGATGTGACTCCGATCGAGAAACAGGATCTGGAGGGACGTTTCTGGGAGCTCTGCAATGGCGGTAAGATTCAGTATGTACGTTATCCGATCGGCTACAATAAGGAAGCTATCCGTACACTGATCCGCAGAGCCATGGATCTGGGATATTATGAAGGAGTGAACCTTTCTCTTGCATACTGTGACGATTGTGGTCATGAGGAACTGGAGATGGATGTATGCCCTGTCTGCGGTTCCAGAAACCTGACCAAGATCGACCGTATGAACGGATATCTTTCCTACAGCCGTGTCCATGGAGATACCCGCCTGAATGAGGCGAAGATGGCTGAGATCGCTGAGCGAAAATCTATGTAAATGCTAGCTGTCCGATCAACTGTGGAACAGTGATCGGACAGCCAGATAATATAAAAATATCCCGCAGAGCTGCCGGTAAGACCAGCAGCCGTCTGCGGGATATTTTTATGTAAAGTGAAGTTTTATAGTTCACTTTGTATTCTGAGTCCGTAAAATGATCATTTAATGATAGTTCCGGTCTTCTCACGGTAGCCGTCTTTTGCATGGGCCATGTCTGTGATGATGGTACGGCGTCCGGTTCCCTTCTCCACGAAGGAAACACCTGCTTCGATCTTAGGAAGCATGGAGCCTGCCGCAAACTGTTTGCCGGCAATATATTTCTTGGCATCTTCTGTGGAAATAGTATCCAGATAAGATTCGTGATCCGTATTATGGTCAAGGCTTACTTTCTCGACGCTTGTAAGGATCATCAGAGTGTCAGCGTTCAGTTCTTCTGCAAGAAGTCCTGCTGCCAGGTCTTTCTCGATGATGGCGCTGGCACCATTCAGCTGAGTTCCCTGCTCAAGAACCGGGATTCCGCCACCGCCTGCGGCAATGACGATCTGCTCTGCTGCAGAGAGGACCTTTACGGTTTCAATCTCTACGATCTTCTGTGGCTTCGGTGCTGCAAGGATACGTCTGTACTGGCCCTCGCCCACCTTTGTGACAAAGTTTCCTTTTTCTTCTTCAGCTTCGGCCTCTTCTGCGTTAAGAACACGTCCAATGATCTTCTCCGGCTCTGCAAATGCTTCATCGTATGGATCGATGACAACCTGTGTCAGAACTGTGCTGACCGGTTTGTAGATCCCTCTGGAGATAAGCTCAGCACGGATGGCGTTCTGAAGGTCATAGCCGATATAACCCTGGCTCATGGCGGAACATACGGACATTGGTGCAAATGTATAATCAGGATGTGCCTTACCGAATTCATTCATTGCGGTGTGGATCATCCCTACCTGCGGACCGTTGCTGTGGGAGATCACTACGCGGGTTCCCTCCTCTACCAGATCTGCGATTACCTTCGCTGCGAGTTTTGTAGCTGTTTTTTGCTCTGGAAGTGTGGTGCCAAGTGCCCGGTGGCCTAATGCAACTACTACGGTTTTTTCGCTCATAGGAAATACCTCGTTTCTCTTAAAAATTGGAATGAAATCAGTTACTGTATTCAGTAACGAGTACATCGAAAACGATGCACGAGTATTATATTTTATTATAAAAGACCTATGTGGGAAATGCAATAGAAAATCGAGTGTTTTCCGAGACAGGAAAAACCGCCTGATCCAGTCAGACGGTTTGATTCCTACTATTTTTTGAGGGGGGAGATAGAGAGTGGTTTTTCATCTATCCAACACCTATTATATAGAGAAAATATGTTTAAAATATGTCGTTAATCTAAAAGAAATGGAAAATTTATAAAGAAAGTTTAAACAAACTTTATAATTTTTATATCCGGTTGCGCATGGTCTGAAAATGTGATACATTGAAAAAGTCTTAATCCTGCATTCTGCGGGATCTGTTCACGCATCGTTTCGATGCAGAAATCCATTTTATTTTATCGAAAAAAATATTGATCATGCACCATTTGCCGGGGAGGGATGCCTTTGTCTGTGGAAAAGTAAGCTTCTGTAAAAAAAACATGTGTATAAGAAATGCCAGATCAGGCAGAAATGAGGAAGAGCCATGAAAAACAGAATATGGAAACAGATGAAGAAAGCCGGAATTGTGACAGTGCTGGCAGGAGCCATGCTGGGGGGAACAATAGAACCGAAGCTGACTCTGGGAGCAGATTTTTTGCCGGGACAGGCACCGTTTATCGATCAGAGTGTGTTCTGGAAAGACATAGAATCCGGACAGGCGGAGCTTGGAATCCGGATTCGCGGCCTGAATGAATGGCTGTCCGGGAGAAGGTTTTCGGAGGATAAGGAGAAAAATGAGAAGTGGGACGATGAATTTCATAAGATTGAAGATCCATCGGTGGAACAGGAAGAAGAGATAGAGCAGGAGCTGCCAGAGGATGATTGGCAGCAGGAAAAGGAGCCAGAGCAGGAGCTGCCGGAGGATGATTGGCAGCAGGAAAAGGAGCCAGAGCAGGAGCTGCCGGAGGATGACTTGCAGCAGGAAGAAGAGCCAGAACAGGAATTGCCGGTGGATAAGGTTGTGGAAGGAATCGGAATAGAAATGGAGGAAGGATATGAGCACGTGGAGCAGCTGGCATCCGGGGAAACAGTACAGCCGGAGGATGAAGAGCAGGAGAAAACGGGTCCGCTCACACCGGAAGGAACGTCGACCGGAGGGGAAAATGTAGGGAATGAAGAGGAAGGTGAGTTTGAGGAGACGCAAAAGCTGACGCTGGTCACGTATATTTCGGAGTATTTTGTTCCGGAAACGGATTCTGTCCCGAAAAATATGGCTGCACAGCAGATTTCTGTAAGGAGCCAGAGCGGTGAAGCTACAGAGATCACAAAGCTGGAAAGCGTGCTGAACGTGGAGCAGAACGGGCAGGATGAGATTTTTTTCCGTATCCCGCTGATCCTGCGGCAGGAATACCGTTTTCCGGCAGAGAAAAGCAGTTATCCTGTGATTCAGGAGGAACCGCTTCAGAAGGACTGTACCGGTGCGGGAACCTTTCTCATGACAGAAGAAAACGGGGAAAAGCTGGTGATCGCAGAGGGGATCTCGCCTATGTTGGACGTGGAGGCTGCTGAGGCTGATATGGAATTGTCGGTAATTGCACAGAATAAAAAAATGAAAGCAGGGCAGACCATCCGTTATCAGGTAGAGATAGCCAATACCGGAAAGCTGGATCTTGCAGATATCCGTCTGACCAGCAGCCTTTCATGCCCTAAGATCCGGCAGCTGTGGGAAGATGCAGAAGGCCTTCTAACAGAAGGGGCTGTGGCGGAATTTGCAGAATTAAAAGCCGGAGAGAGCAGGAGCTTTTATGTACAGGCGCCGCTTCTGGATGAACAGGAAAAAGATCTGGAGCACCAGGTGGAAGCAGAGGCCAGGGTGAAGGACAGAGTGGAGGAGGTGATCCGGAAGAACGCTTCCACTATAAATGGTCTGGAGGCACTGAAGGCGGATCTTTCTGTAAAGAAAACTGCAGACAAAGAAACCGCTGCACCGGGTGAGACTGTGACCTATCAGATCTGTATCGTGAATACCGGTGAAAAAACGCTTCATTCGGTTGTGGGAACGGAGCGCTTTCAGGCAGCAGGGATCCATGCACAGTTTCTGGAGCAGGAAGGTGTAACGCTCAACAGCAGCCGTACAAAGGCAATGATCCAACAGATCCCGCCGGGAGAGGCAGTTTCTCTTCAGGCTGTGGTGAAGATCCCGGGAAAAACAGCGGATCAGAAGCTTTTTAACCAGGTGACGGTCACAAGCAAGGAAACCGGAGAGCGATTGATGGAGGCCTCCGCTTCTGTCATGGTAAAAGGAGAGGTGGCTATTACGCCGGAAGAAGGGCTGCCTTTGCAGGGAGATGACCAGGGTCCGGCTTCCGGTCAGATACAGATGGCAAGAACTGCGTCCACACATCCGAAGACCGGAGATGATACCAGGAGGGATTTGTGGACGCTTCTGGCAGTGACAGCTTTGGTGACTGTGCTGGGCGGCATCTGGCTCCGGAAAAAATATGCGGATATTTATGGAAAAAGCTGATGTTACTGAGAACGGAGTGAACAGTAACAAGCTGATATTTTACAAGGCGGCCGTACCTCAAAGAAACGTTGAAAACAGGGGGGAGGTGTGCTATTCTATATGGTATGTACAGAAAATAAGAACAGTATATTTCCCGCCTCCGGTGTGCTGCCCGTCAGACCGGAAAAAGGGAAGATGGAGGAGAAAAATGAATCTTTTATCCTTATTGGAACATCTTGAATACAAATGCCTTCAGGGAAGTACAGAGCAGGAGGTTTCTTCTGTTGTATATGATTCCCGCAAAGTAGAAGAAGGGAGCCTTTTTATCTGCATCAGAGGTGCGGTCGTGGATGGACATAAATTTATACCTGATGTTGTGGCAAAGGGTGCGAAGACACTCATCGTGGAAGAAGCGGTGGAGGCACCGGAGGATGTGACAGTGATCCAGGTAGAGGATACCCGTTACGCCATGGCCTTTATTTCAGCAGCATGGTTCGGACATCCGGCAGAAAAGCTCAAAACCATCGGTATCACCGGAACCAAAGGAAAAACAACTACAACCTATATGGTGAAATCGATCCTTGAGAATGCCGGATATAAGGTTGGTCTGATCGGAACCATCGAGGCTGTTATCGGGGAGAAGCATATCCCGGCAGCCAACACGACACCGGAATCCTATATGGTACAGAAATATTTTCATGATATGGTAGAAGCAGGCTGCGATGCGGTCGTTATGGAGGTTTCCTCACAGGGACTGATGCTTCACAGAACCCAGGGATTTGTGTTTGATTTTGGAATTTTCACAAATATTGAACCAGATCATATCGGACCGAATGAGCACAAGGACTTTGATGATTATCTGCACTGCAAATCCATGCTTCTCAGACAGTGTAAGGTTGGTATCGTAAATCGTGACGATGAACACTTTGACCGCATTATCGAAGGCCACACCTGTAAACTTGAAACCTATGGATTTTCCGAAAAAGCAGATCTCCGTGCAGAGGGCGCCAGACTCGTTGGAAGAAAGGGGTATCTGGGAATTTCCTATCATGTTAAGGGACTTATGGATTTTCCTGTGGAGATCGATATTCCAGGTAAGTTCAGCATTTACAATTCTCTGACTGCCATTGCCATCTGCCGCCATTTTAAGGTATCCGAGGAGAATATCATCAAAGCTCTGAAGGTGGCCAGGGTCAAAGGCCGTATTGAGATGATCAAGGTATCTGACGAATTCACACTGATGATCGATTACGCACATAATGCCATGGCGCTGGAGAGCCTTCTCGGAACACTGAAGGAATATGATCCGCACAGACTGGTATGCCTGTTTGGCTGTGGCGGAAACCGTTCCAAGCTGCGCCGTTATGAGATGGGTGAGGTTTCAGGAAAGATGGCAGATCTGACCATCATTACTTCAGATAATCCGCGAGATGAGGATCCACAGGCCATCATCGATGATATCAAGATCGGAATGGCAAAAACAGATGGAAAATATGTAGAGATCCCGGATCGTAAAGAGGCGATCGCCTACGCGATCCATCACGGTGAGCCGGGAGATATCATCGTCCTTGCCGGAAAGGGCCATGAGGATTATCAGGAGATCAAGGGTAAGAAATATCCCATGGATGAGCGTGTACTGATCCGGGAGATCCTGGAAGAAGATCAGAAAGCGTAAATGGATGATCTATGCAGATGTGATCATTGATATTTCTCATGAAAAGCTGGACCGGGATTTTCAGTATCGTGTACCTGAGGAACTGGTGCAGGCAATAAAACCCGGAGTTGTGGTCACAGTGCCCTTCGGAAAGGGAAATACCCTTCGGAAAGGCTATGTGACCGGGATCTCCGGAACGGCAAAATATGATGCGTCAAAGCTCAAGGAGATCCGGGGAGTGTCCACAGACAGTGAGACAACAGAATCCCGGCTGATCGCACTTGCGGCCTGGATGAAGGAGACCTATGGCTCCACCATGATCCAGGCACTGAAAACAGTTCTGCCTGTAAAAGACAAGGTCCGTGCAAAAGAGAAAAGACTGATCCTTTTTACAGGGAAAAAGGAAGAGGGGCAGGCACTTCTTGGCAAGCTGGAAGGCAGCCGCTTTAAAGCACGTGAGCGGTTCCTTCGGGCAATCCTGGAGGCCGGGAGCCTGGATTATACCTATGCCTCCAAAGAGCTTGGAGCCGGCATTTCCGTCCTTGATTTTTTTGAAAAAAAAGGTCTGATAACTATTGAAAGTCAGGAAATGTATCGCATTCCCGAGGGGCTCGGCCTGGTGAAGGAGAACATGGAGCTTAGTCTGAACCAGGAACAGCTTTTGGCGGCAGAGCAGATCTTTCGGGAATGGCAGGAGCCGGACCCAAGGCCTGCACTTCTTTTCGGAGTGACCGGAAGCGGAAAGACCCAGGTTTATATGCGCCTGATCCAGAAGGTACTGGAGGAGGGAAAACAGGCGATCGTGCTGATCCCTGAGATCGCGCTTACTTATCAGACAGTCAGGCGCTTTTATGCCATGTTCGGAGATAAGGTTTCGGTTCTGAATTCCAGACTTTCCCAGGGAGAACGTTATGATCAGTTCAAAAGAGCAAAACGTGGTGAGATCCAGGTGATGGTAGGACCCAGATCCGCACTGTTCACACCGTTTTCAGATCTGGGACTGATCGTTATCGACGAAGAGCATGAACCCACCTACAAAAGTGAGAATACGCCAAGGTACCATGCACGTGAGACTGCCATTGAGAGGGCACGAATGGAACATGCCCGTGTGGTCATGGGATCAGCCACTCCGTCATTAGAAGCCTACAGTCATGCCTGTGACGGAGAATATCTTCTGGTAAAGTTAAACGCACGTTATGAGGAAAGGCCTCTTCCACAGGTATCAATCGTGGATCTTCGGGAAGAATTAAAGAAAGGAAACCGTTCGGTACTGAGTCTGGAGCTGAAGAGGGATCTGGAGCAGGTCCTTGAAAGAAGAGAACAGGCCATGCTGTTTCTGAACCGGAGAGGATATGCGGGCTTTGTTTCCTGCAGAGCCTGCGGTCACGTTATGAAATGTCCCCACTGTGATGTATCTCTAAGTGAACACAATGGCAATCGTCTGATCTGTCATTATTGCGGCTATGAGACTGTGAAACCGGAAATCTGTCCGTCCTGTGGTTCACCGCACATTGGTGGATTTAAGGCAGGAACCCAGCAGATCGAGAAGGTCATTGAAAAAGAATTCCCGAAAGCCAGGGTACTTCGAATGGATTTTGATACCACAAGGACCAAGGACAGCTATGAGAAGATCCTGGCTTCTTTTGCAAAGCATGAGGCAGATATTCTGGTGGGGACCCAGATGATCGTCAAGGGACATGATTTTCCGAATGTGACTCTGGTAGGAGTGATTGCAGCAGATCTTTCGCTGAATATGGATGACTATCACTGCGGGGAGCGTACATTCCAGCTTCTGACTCAGGCAGTTGGACGTTCCGGCAGAGGGAATCGGCCGGGGCAGGCGGTGATCCAGACATATCAGCCGGAGCATTACAGTATCCAGGCTGCAGCTATTCAGGATTATGAGAAATTTTATAAAGAAGAAATGGGGTACCGGATGCTTCTGGATTATCCGCCAGCAGCCCATATGATGACTGTTTTTGGCGCCTGCCAGGATGAAGAACTTCTGAAAAATGCCATGTATTATATAGAAGTTTTTATCCGCAGGGTAAGTCCGAAGGAAGAGCTTCACATGATCGGACCTGCAGCTGCATCGGTAGGCAAGGTAAAGGATGTTTATCGTCAGGTGATCCATCTGAAGCACA
>OLPG01002892.1_pt1 | contig 11391 bp, 15 predicted proteins | sample 1672311 | NCBI WGS metagenome assembly OLPG01 (sample SAMEA3136670, study PRJEB25190) | human gut metagenome | biome: human gut; feature: human-associated habitat; material: faeces | place: Austria | collected 2013
GTCCGCAGCAGATACAACAGCAGAAAGTGCTGTTTCCGGAGACGAAACATCAGCCGATACACAGGCAGCAGATGCAGAAACTACCGATGCCAGCAAGACAGATGGCACGTTCACCGTTGGATTTGACCAGGATTTCCCACCGATGGGATTTGTCGGAGATGACGGAGAGTTTACCGGGTTTGACTTGGAGATGGCAGCAGAAGTTTCAAAACGTCAGAGCCTTACGATTGCATATCAGCCGATTGCCTGGGATGCAAAAGACATGGAGCTGGATGCCGGAACGATTGACTGTATCTGGAATGGCTTCACCATGAATGGCCGTGAAGACGACTATGAGTGGAGCAAGCCTTATATGAAAAACAATCAGGTCTTCGTTGTACGTGGAGATTCGGACATCAATTCTGAGGCAGATCTGTCCGGAAAGAACGTAGAAGTCCAGACGGATTCCAGTGCGGAAGCAGCACTGAACGACAACAGTGAGCTGACTTCCACGTTTGGAAGCCTGACACCGGTTGCAGATTACAACACGGCATTTATGGATCTGGAATCCGGGGCAGTGGATGCGATCGCAATGGATGACGTTGTGGCAAGTTATCAGATCACAAGCCGTAAGGCAGATTTCAAAGTCCTGGATGATGTGATCGCAGCAGAAGAATATGGCATTGGCTTCAAAAAAGGTAATACCGGGCTGCGTGATAAAGTTCAGGCAACACTGGAAGAGATGGCGGCAGACGGAACGGCTGCAAAGATTTCCGAGAAGTGGTTCGGAAAAGACATCACAACGATCCAGTAAATCAGACAGAGAACAAAAGGCGGGCTGCTGCATCTGCGGCAGCCCTTTTTATGCGGACAACGAACCAAAGTGTATTTCTCATGGTTTTACGCAAAGAAAGGAGAAGTTATTATGGGTATCAGCCAGATGCTTATGAAGCTGGCAGAGGGTATGGCGACGTCCTGCTGGATTTTCGGGATCACACTGCTTTTTTCCCTGCCACTTGGTATGGTCATAGCGTTTGGACGAATGTCAAAAAAACGTATTGTTCAGGGAATTACAAAAATTTATATTTCAATCATGCGAGGCACACCGCTGATGCTGCAGCTGATGGTTGTCTATTTCGGACCGTATTATCTGTTCGGGATCAAAATTTCACCGTTTTACCGAAACATTGCGGTGGTGATCGGTTTTGTGCTTAATTATGCAGCTTATTTTGCGGAAATCTATCGAAGCGGAATCGAATCCATGCCGGTTGGACAGTATGAGGCGGCAGAGATTTTAGGATACAGCAAAAGTCAGACATTTTTACATATCATTCTTCCGCAGGTGATCAAACGCATCCTTCCGTCGGTGACAAACGAAGTCATCACACTGGTCAAGGATACTTCTCTTGCCTTTGTGATTGCCGTATCGGAGATGTTTACGATCGCAAAGCAGATCGCGGCAGCGCAGGCTTCCGTAATGCCTCTGATGGCAGCAGGAGTATTTTATTACATTTTTAATCTGGTCGTTGCAGTTGTTATGGAGCATGTGGAAAAGAAGTTAAATTATTACCGCGGATAATGCAGGACGCCAGAGAGACAGTTAGAGGAGCGAAGCTTTATTTCTGCAGTCAGACGGAAATTCAGGAAAGGTACGAAGTTACAATGAATCAGATTTATCTGGAAATGAATCATATTAAAAAAACATTTGGGGAGCTGGAGGTCTTAAAGGATATTTCTCTTTCCGTCCATAAGGGAGAAGTCGTATCGGTGATCGGTCCGTCCGGCTCCGGCAAATCGACACTGCTGCGCTGTGCGACCATGCTGGAAAAAATGGATGGCGGCGAGCTTTCTTTTCTCGGAGAAAAGGCTGCGTGGGAAGAAAACGGAAAATGTGTCTATGCAAATAAGAAGCAATTAAAGGAAATCCGGAAAAATTTCGGCCTGGTGTTCCAGAATTTCAACCTGTTTCCGCATTATACAGTGATGAAAAATATCATCGATGCACCAGTCTGCGTAGATGGTGTTTCCAAAGAAGAAGCAAAAGAACGCGCATGGAAGTTGTTAAAACAGCTGGGGCTGTCGGATAAGGCAGATGCCTATCCCTATCAGCTTTCCGGTGGACAGCAGCAGAGAGTATCGATTGCCAGAGCGCTTGCCCTGCAGCCAAAGGTTTTATTTTTTGACGAGCCGACCTCGGCGCTTGACCCGGAGCTGACCGGAGAGGTGCTGCGTGTCATCCGGCAGCTGGCAGACGAGCACATGACCATGGTGATCGTTACACACGAGATGCAGTTTGCCAAAGAGCTTTCGGATCGCGTGATTTTCATGGAAAAAGGTCTGGTCTGCCAGGAGGGTACGCCGGAGGAAGTGTTCGGAAACCCGAATGCCCGTGTGAAGGAGTTCATCGGTCGTGTCATGCAGGTCTGAAAATTTTTGCGTGTGTCAAGATTTTTTACTTGACACACCTTTTTTTTTCGGGTATGATAGCACAGGTGAGGACGCAATATGGAAAAAATCGTAGAACAGGGTATGCTGTATGACTTTTACGGTGAACTGCTGACCGAGCATCAGCGAAAGATCTATGAGGATGTGGTATTAAACGACATGTCCCTGAGTGAGATCGCAGAGGAACAGGGGATCAGCAGACAGGGCGTTCATGATATGATCCGGCGCTGTAACAAGAGTCTGGAGGATTATGAAGCGAAGCTGCATTTGGTGGAGAAGTTCATGTCTGTGAAAAAAAAAGTCCATGAGATCGATCTGCTTCTTGAGAATTATGAAGAGCAGGACGAAAAAGAACTGATAAAGAAAGTGAAAAAGCTTTCAGGAGAGATCATAGAGGAGTTATAACATGGCATTTGACAGTTTGACAGAAAAACTTCAGAACGTATTCAAGAATTTAAGAAGTAAGGGACGACTTACAGAAGATGATGTAAAAGCGGCTCTGCGTGAAGTTAAGATGGCTCTTCTGGAGGCAGATGTTAACTTCAAAGTTGTCAAAAATTTTGTAAAAAGTGTGCAGGAGCGTGCAGTCGGACAGGATGTGATGAGCGGACTGAATCCGGGACAGATGGTGATCAAGATCGTGAATGACGAGCTGGTGAATCTGATGGGCTCTGAGACAACGGAGATTAAATTCCAGCCGGGAAGCCAGAAGACGGTCATTATGATGATGGGTCTTCAGGGAGCAGGTAAAACAACGACCACAGCAAAGCTTGCAGGAAAGTTCAAGCTGAAAGGTAAGAAGCCTCTTCTGGTAGCATGTGATGTCTACAGACCTGCAGCTATTAAACAGTTGCAGATCAACGGAGAGAAGCAGGGTGTGGAAGTGTTCTCCATGGGAGATAATCAGAAGCCGGCGAATATCGCTAAAGCAGCACTGGAGCATGCTGAAAAGAATGGCAACAATGTGATTATTCTGGATACTGCAGGACGTCTTCATATTGATGAAGAGATGATGGAAGAACTGCAGGAGATTAAGAACACGGTCGAGGTTCATCAGAGTATTCTCGTTGTCGATGCAATGACTGGTCAGGACGCCGTGAATGTTGCAGAGAACTTTAATGAGAAGATTGGTATAGATGGAGTAATCGTCACAAAGCTTGACGGCGATACCAGAGGTGGTGCGGCACTTTCGATCAAGGCAGTCACCGGATGCCCGATCCTTTATGTGGGTATGGGTGAAAAATTATCAGATTTGGAGCAGTTTTATCCGGATCGTATGGCTTCCAGAATCCTTGGTATGGGGGATGTACTCAGCCTGATCGAGAAAGCCGGCGAAGAGATCGACGAAGAACAGGCACGTAAGATGACAGAAAAACTCAAAAAGTCGCAGTTTGATTTTGAGGACTATCTGGAAAGTATGAAACAGATGCGCAAGATGGGCGGTCTTGGAAGTATCATGAATATGCTTCCCGGACTTGGCGGCATGGGTGGTCTTGGCAAAGGCAAGATGCCCGATATCGATGCGGATGATGCGGAACAGAAGATGGCAAGAGTCGAAGCAATCATTTATTCCATGACGATCAAGGAACGTCAGAATCCGGACATCATCACTCCGCAGAGAAAGCGAAGAATCGCAGCAGGAGCCGGAGTTGACATTTCGGAAGTCAACAAGATGATGAAGCAGTTCGAGCAGATGCGCAAGATGATGAAGTCTTTCCCGGGAATGATGGGCGGGAAAGGTAAAAAAAGCAAGTTCAAGATGCCTTTCTAAAGGAGATATATTCCGCAGACCATGCGTGATATATAGATAAACTATTATAAATACAAATTGTTTTATGGAGGAAAGTAAAATGGCAGTAAAAATCAGATTAAGAAGAATGGGACAGAAGAAAGCTCCTTTCTATAGAATCGTTGTTTCTGATTCTAGATCACCAAGAGACGGAAAATTCATCGAAGAAATCGGAACATACGATCCAACTCAGGATCCTAGCGTATTCAAAGTAGATGAAGAAGCAGCTAAAAAATGGTTAAACAACGGTGCTCAGCCTACAGAAGTAGTTGGAAAAATCTTTAAGGCAGCAGGTATTGAAAAATAGGTTGCTTCGCGGAGGTGCGAGTGATGAAAAATTTAGTAGAAGTAATTACGAAAGCACTTGTGGACAATCCTGAAGGCGTCGTGGTTACGGAAAAACAGGAAGGCAAGACTACCGTGATCGAAGTACATGTCGCAGATAATGATATGGGAAAGGTGATCGGTAAGCAAGGCCGAATTGCGAAAGCAATCCGTTCCGTTGTAAAGGCAGCCGCGGCCAAAGAAGACAAAAAAGTCGTGGTTGAAATTATGCAATAGCATAAAAATAAAACGCAGGTAAATTTATTTTTATCTGCGTTTTTTATCATGCCTTAGTATGCAAGTGAAGCTGCCAATGACAGATTCACTGTATCTGGGGATGGAGAAAAAGTCGTTTCAAAAGACTAAAACAGACTTTTTCGGTGTAAAGTTTATCTTATGCTAAGAAAGGACAAAGTATGCAACAAAATGATTACCTGCAAGTTGGCGTGATCACATCTACCCACGGAATTAAAGGTGAAGTCAAAGTATTTCCGACAACGGATGATCCAAACCGCTTCCGTGCTCTGAAAGATGTGGTTCTTGATACAGGAAAAGAACAGATTCCCCTTGAAATTGAAGGTGTAAAATTTTTTAAACAGTATGTGATTCTGAAGTTCAAAGGGATCGATAACATAAATGATATTGAAAAATACAGAAAGATGCCGCTTCTTGTATCTCGTGAGAATGCCGTGGAACTGGAAGAGGATGAGTATTACATGGCAGATATCATCGGCATGGATGTCTACACTGAGGACGGTGAAAAATTCGGTGTCCTGGAAGATATTATGGAAACCGGTGCGAATGATGTCTATGTGGTATCGACAGAGGCGCACACAGAGGTGCTTCTTCCGGCAATCCATGACTGTATTCTGGATGTAGATACTGAGAATAGGAAAATGACTGTTCATCTGATGGACGGACTGATTTAAGCGACAGAATAGTAGGAGAACAATATGAGATTTGATATCATGACGCTTTTTCCGGAGATGGTGATGAACGGTCTGGAAACCAGTATTATCGGAAGAGCCGTGAAGAATAAAATTCTTGAGATTGAAGCCTGGAATATCCGGGACTACGCATTTAACAAGCACAGCAGTGTGGATGATTATCCGTATGGCGGCGGCGCAGGGATGCTGATGCAGGCAGAGCCGGTTTACCAGACCTATCTTGCCATTCAGGAAAAAGCAGCCCTCCCGGAAGGAAAGAGACCACGTGTGATTTATCTTTCCCCGCAGGGGAAGCCGTTTAACCAGAAGATGGCAGAAGATTTTGCGAAAGAAGACGAACTGGTGCTTTTGTGCGGACATTACGAAGGAATCGATGAACGTGTGCTGGAGGAGATCGTAACGGATTATGTGTCAGCCGGCGATTATGTACTGACAGGCGGTGAACTTCCGGCAATGATGATCGTGGATGCGGTATCCCGCCTGATTCCGGGTGTTCTGCATAATGATGTATCTGCAGAATTTGAGAGTTTTCAGGACAATCTCCTGGAATATCCGCAGTATTCCAGACCGGAGATCTGGCACGACAGGCAGGTTCCACCAATCCTTTTATCCGGTCATCATGCCAATGTAGAGAAATGGCGCAGAGAGCAGTCAGTGATCCGTACTGCAAAATGGCGTCCGGACCTTCTGGAAGACGCAGAGCTTACCATGAAAGAAAGAGAACTTGCAGAAGAGATTATAGAAAATCGAGAAAAAGACTTGAAAAATGAAGAATAATGTGTTAATATATAGCACGTTGTGATGAAAACAGAGATGGTCCTCTGATACGATGGAAAAGCGTATTAAGAACGTCAAAATATGAAGGAGGTTCACACATGAACGAAATTATTAAGAACATTGAAGCAGCTCAGTTAAAAGAAAATGCTCCGGAATTCCACGTAGGAGATACTGTAAAAGTTTATGGTAAGATCAAAGAAGGAAACCGTGAGAGAATTCAGGTATTCGAAGGTACTGTATTAAAGAGACAGGGCGGCGGAGCAAGAGAAACATTTACAGTAAGAAAGAGCTCTAACGGTATCGGCGTTGAGAAGACATGGCCGCTTCACTCACCAAACGTTGAAAAAGTAGAAGTTGTTCGTAAAGGTAAAGTAAGACGTGCAAAACTGAACTACTTAAGAGATCGTGTAGGTAAGAGAGCAAAAGTTAAAGAATTAGTAAAATAGTAAATGCTTAAAGAGGGACAAATACGACAGGTACTTGTCCCTTTTGCTAATATAGGATATGATAACAGATGAGACATAGAAAAAGAAAAGAACTCAGATTTGACAGAAAGCATAGAAAACATATCAATTTGAAATGGATTCCCGAAGTATTTGGATGGGTATTCCAAATTGTGCTCGTCTGCCTGTGCGCATTTGTGTTTGTGTGGTATTTCGGGCATCAGATCAGTAATATCGGAGAGTCCATGAACCCGGTGATTCGGAATGGGGATGTGGTTTTGGTAAACCGGATCGTATATGATGCCAGTACACCGAAGCGCGGAGACATTATCGTGTTCAAACCAAAGGGGAATGAGAACCTTCATTCCTATATTAAAAGGATTATCGGACTTCCGGGCGAAAGTGTTGAGATCAGGGATGGAGAGATTTATATCAACAACAGAAAGCTGAATGAAAAGTATGAGACTACTGCAATTGCAGATACAGGTATTGCCAGTGAGAAGATCGTTCTCGGTGGAGATGAGTATTTTGTCCTTGGCGACAACCGGGAGAGCAGTGAAGACAGCCGGATGGCTGATATTGGAAATGTAAAGCGTTCCGAGATTGAAGGGAAAGTATGGTTTATCCTTTCCCCGAAAGACCGTTTCGGACTGCTTGGTAAATAGAAGGAGGAAACTGGATGAATTTTCAATGGTATCCGGGGCATATGACAAAGGCCAAAAGGATGATGCAGGAGAATATCAAACTGATCGATCTTGTGATCGAACTGGTTGATGCAAGAGTTCCGATGAGCAGCCGGAATCCGGACATCGATGAACTTGGAAAGAATAAAGCAAGACTGATCCTGCTGAATAAGGCAGATCTTGCAGATGAGAAGCAGACAGAAGAGTGGATCGGCTATTTCCGTGGAAAAGGATATTCGGCAGTTAAGGTTAATTCCCGTAAAGGCGGTGGGATTAAGTCTATTCAGGGAGTAATCCAGGAAGCATGTAAAGAAAAGACAGAGCGTGACCGTAAGAGAGGGATTCTGAACCGTCCGGTCCGTGCGATGGTAGTCGGAATCCCGAATGTCGGAAAGTCTACTTTTATCAATGCACTTGCCGGAAAAGCCTGTGCAAAGACCGGTAACAAACCGGGTGTGACCAAAGGAAAGCAATGGATCCGTCTAAACAAGAACGTAGAGCTTCTCGATACACCGGGAATTCTCTGGCCGAAGTTTGAGGACCAGCAGGTGGGACTGCGCCTTGCATTTATCGGGTCGATCAAGGATGAGATCATGAATCTGGAAGAGCTTGCGGCGGAGCTGATCAGCTTTATGCAGGATGCTTATCCGGGTGTTCTTGCTGAGAAATATACGATCAACGAAAAGCAGAACAGCTACAGTGTATTGGAAGCAATTGCTGAGAGCCGCCATTGTCTGGTGCGTGGAAATGAATTAGATACCGCAAAAGTAGCTGGTATGCTGCTGGATGATTTCCGAAATGGAAGACTTGGAAGGATCACACTTGAATTTGTAAAGGAGTATACAAATGAGTAAGGAAGACAACAAGGAAGAAGCTCCGGAGCAGGAGCAGAGTATATGGAGATCACTGGGAGGAACTCTTCTGTATCTTCTGGTCATTGTTCTGCTGACATGGGTGATCGTCACCTTTGTCGGACAGCGCACAAAAGTAGACGGTCATTCAATGGAGCCGACACTTTCAGACGGAGATAACCTGATCGTGGATAAGCTCAGCTACCGCTTCCGCGATCCGGAAAGATATGATATTATTGTATTCCCTTACCAGCATGCAGAGAATACCTATTATATCAAACGTATCATTGGACTGCCCGGTGAGACTGTGCAGGTGATCGATGGATATATGTATATTAATGGCAAAAAGCTGGATGAACATTATGGTGCAGAGGTGATGGAAGATCCGGGAATTGCAGCAGAGCCGATTAAACTGGGAGATGATGAATATTTTGTCCTGGGAGATAACCGGAATCACAGCTCGGACAGTCGTGTGGCAAGTGTGGGTGTACTTACCCGTGATATGCTGATCGGGCGTGCCTGGGTAAGAATTTATCCGTTCAACAAAATCGGAGTGATAAAGCATGAGTAAAGAAAGTATCAAAGAGATCGGCAGCCGTTTAAAAATGGCAGAGGATGCCGAAAGGGAGCAGCTGATGAAGGTCTATGCGTCGGATGACAGAGCCGGTGTGCAAAAGCTTCTGGAAAAGTACAGAAAGCAGAAGGAAAAGCTGCTTGCCGAAAAAGAGCGCCTTGCAAAAATGCGTCAGTACGAAGAAAAATATGCTGATTATGCGTTTATCTGTGGAATTGACGAGGTGGGAAGGGGACCACTTGCGGGTCCGGTGGTTGCAGGAGCCGTGATCCTGCCCAAAGAGTGCGAGATCCTTTATATAAATGATTCCAAGAAGCTTTCCGCAGCAAAAAGAGATGAGCTTTATGATGAGATCATGGACAAAGCAGTTGCGGTAGGTCTCGGGATGGCTTCCCCTGCAAGGATTGACGAGATCAATATTCTGCAGGCAACTTACGAAGCCATGCGTCAGGCGATTGGCAATTTGAAAGTCGAGCCGGATCTGCTTTTAAATGATGCAGTTACCATTCCGGAGGTTGTGATTCCACAGGTTCCAATCATCAAGGGAGATGCGAAAAGCGTATCCATCGCTGCAGCAAGTATTGTGGCAAAGGTAACAAGAGATCGTCTGATGGAAGAGTATGATAAGGTGCTTCCGGGATATGGATTTGCGTCCAACAAAGGTTATGGATCAGCAGAACATATCAAAGCGCTTCAGACGCTTGGACCGACACCGATCCACAGAAGATCTTTCATACATAATTATGTATAAGAAGAATAATCGCAGGACAGGCACCGGCTATGAAAGGAAAGCAGGTGCTTATCTTGAATCTTTGGGATACAAGATCGTGACATATAATTATCGCTGCAGGCTGGGAGAGATCGATCTGATTGCAAGAGACGGAGAATACCTTGTCTTTGTAGAAGTGAAATACAGAACTACGGGTGTAAGCGGCTATCCGGCAGAGGCGGTCGATGCCCGTAAACAACAGACTATCGCAAAATGTGCCATGCATTTTCTGATGAAGCAGGGGAACGATGACGTACCATGCAGATTCGACGTGGTTGCCATAGCCGGAGCTGAGGGTCAGGAAGAAATCACGCTATATAAAGATGCATTTACACTGATGTAGTTAATGTAGTTTTTGAATTTGAAGATATGTAAATGCAGCAACGAAGTATGGACAGATGAAGTTAGGAGAAATATATGAGTCTTGGATTAAAATATAAGAATAATGAGCAGATATTTGTAGAGCGGCAGCGCGGCGGTGTGCCGTATCTGTCCTATCCGCTTTTGGAAAATACAGGAATCGTCAACCACGGATTTTCTACCAGACTGGGTGGAGTCAGTACTGGGTGCTTCAGTTCTATGAACATCAGCCTGACAAGAGGAGATGATCCGGAGGCGGTGAAAAAGAATCGTGAACTGATTGCGCAGGCAATCGGCGTAGAAGTGACAGATTTTACTTATACGCAGCAGACACATACGACGAATGTAAAGCGCGTGTACGCCAGGGAGAGGGGACAGTCCTTTCCTGAGACAGACGGAATGATTACGGACGTGCCTGGAATCTGTCTTGTAACTTCTTATGCAGATTGTGTACCACTTTATTTTGTGGATCCGGTGAAGAAAGTCATTGGACTGAGCCATTCTGGATGGAGAGGAACAGTTGGAAAGATTGGAAAAGTAACTGTGGAAAAGATGGAGGAAGAGTTTGGTTGTGATCCGGCAGATATTTTAGGAGCGGTAGGACCGTCTATCTGTCAGGACTGTTATGAAGTCAGTGAAGATGTTATTAAAAAATTCCGTGAGAATTATGACGAAAATCTCTGGCCTGAAATTTTTTATCAGAAAGAAAATGGAAAATATCAGCTCGATCTCTGGAAGGCAAACGAAATTGTACTGCTTGATGCAGGTGTCCTGCCGGAACATTTAGAAATCACGGACATTTGCACGTGCTGCAATCCTGATTTACTTTTTTCCCACCGCGCAAGCCATGGTAAGCGCGGAAACCTCGGGGCATTTTTATGTTTAAAATAGATAAAGGAGCAAAAGATATGAGTAAAAATTATGTAGATTATATGGTAGAAGAGACAAAGAATATCCTCGCAATCGACAGTCCATCCGGCTACACAAAAGAGGTGGCAGACTATGTCATGGGAGAATACAAAAAACTCGGATATGAGCCAAAACTTACGGTAAAAGGCGGTGTGCTCGTACCAATCGGCGGCAGGGACAAAGAGAACGCCGTTCTTTTAGAGGCACATATTGATACGTTAGGTGCTATGGTGGCAGAGATTAAAGCCAACGGAAGACTCCGTGTCACAGCGGTCGGCGGTATGAATGCAAACAATGCAGAGGGAGAAAACTGTAAAGTTGTCACCAGATTTAACGGAAAATATGACGGAACATTACAGCTGATCAACGCTTCCATTCATGTAAACGGAGAATATAACGATACGAAGAGAAGCTATGATTCCGTGGAAGTTGTTCTGGATGAAAAAGTAAAATCAAAAGAGGATGTGGAGAAGCTCGGCATTATGACAGGTGATTTTGTCTGCTTTGATCCGAGAACTACGGTGACAGCATCCGGTTACAT
>OLPG01002893.1_pt1 | contig 11388 bp, 10 predicted proteins | sample 1672311 | NCBI WGS metagenome assembly OLPG01 (sample SAMEA3136670, study PRJEB25190) | human gut metagenome | biome: human gut; feature: human-associated habitat; material: faeces | place: Austria | collected 2013
GCGGGTGCCGCGCCCCTAAAAAATACTGTCCCCCACCTATGCGAGGCAATAGCCACGGCGGCGGACAGACTACCAACAACCTCCTAGCAGCCGCAAATGTTTAGGAGTTCTCATACACAGGCAGCGCCGCTTTCTCCTCCTTTCCACGGCGCTGCCTGTTTTTGTATTTTGGAGTCAACCTCTCCGTCAGCGCTTACGCGCTGCCACCTCCCCTAACGAGGGGAGGCTTTGGCATTTCGTAAAGCCTTTCCTCTTCGCCAGAGGCTCCCCTCGATAGGGGAGCTGTCGAGCGAATGCGAGACTGAGAGGTTAAAAACAAAAACCGCCCTGAAAAGGGCGGTTTTTGTTGTCTTCAGCGCATATCATGCAGGCGCTCTGCCGGGAGGGAGGCTTGCAGCAGGCTCCATGCGGCGTCGAGGCTGTCGTTCAGCAGATAGGCCTGATTCTGCTGGACATAGAGGTAAATGGCGTTGGGGGTGCGGTAGGCCAGATGCATATCGTGCCACGCATACTTGCGGCTCGCCTCAGGCTTGTCCTGCTCACCGGCCATCCAGACCGACAGTCCTTCGTCGTCCAGCAGCAGCCGGTAGAAGGGGCGGGGCAGGCCCATCTTTTTGATTTGGAGGCTCAGGGAGTGGAAGAACGTCCAGAAATAGACGGCCGGCACGCCCAGCGCCACCACGGCCAGCACCACCGTGAGCAGGGCTGCGCCGTCTTTCTGGCCCACCTGCGACAGGCAGAAGCCGGCAGACACCAGCAAAATGGCCGTGAACACCAGAGGCCGGTGCCACGCCTTGTGGTGGCGCAGCAGGTCAAAGGCGGCAAAATCGTGGAAGGATGCGGCATCCATCTGGACGGAAATGGAGATCGGCTGAGACATAAAAATACCCTCCTTTTTGGTCATAGTACCATATTATTTTCCAACAATCAAGGATGATATTGCACAGATGCCCTAAAATGTGCTAAAATAGGACGAAAAAGAAAGTTTATGGAGCTTTCGCTCTGACGGCGGGCAGGCCGGATAAGGCGGAAGATGCGCGGCAAAATATCACAGAGAAGGAGGATGGGTGCGTGGGGCGCAGGATGACCCTGAAAGGGCAGATCAGTCTTTGCCTGGCAGCGTTTTTTCTGGCGCTGGCGGGGCAGATATTCTTGAGCTTTTACCAGTCCGGCACCGTGCTGCGGGAACTGGACGACCAGATGGGCAACTTCAACGCCATCAGCCGCTTTCAGAACGGCGTGGAGCGGAGCCTTTCGGCCATGGAAGATTACCGCTGGGAGTACGGCGATGCCAAAGCGCTGACAGAGGAGCTCCAAAGCGCCTTTTCCGTCACCAACGCATGGCTCTGGCGCATCGAGAGCGACCTTGGCACTGTGAGTGAAGAGCAGTATCTGCTCTACAATGCCGTTTCCACTACCTACGACAGCTACACCGCACTGGTGGACCAGCTGGAAGAAGCGGTGGCCGCCGGTCAGGACACGAAAGCCGCCCAGCTCTACTATAATAAAATCGTACCCTGCGGCGGCTATCTGCGCCAGTACACCCAGCAGCTGCTGAACACGGCTATCACCGACGCTCAGGGGACTTACACCACCGTGTCGGCCCTCAGCGACCGGGTGAAATGGGTGCAGACCGTCGTGGTGGCGCTCTGCCTTGCGCTGGGCTGCGTCATGGCCTTCTCGGTGCTGACACTGCTGACCCCGGTGCAGCAGATGATCGGCGCCTCCCGGGAGGTCACCCGGGGCGAGTTTGATTCGCCCGACCTGCCTGCGCCCCGTCAGCCGGAAATGGCCCAGCTGACCGAAGCCTTCAACCACATGAAGCATTCGATGGCCGAGCAGGTGACCACCCTGCGGGAGAAAAACGAGATGGAGCGGGAGCTCCACCGCCAGAAGACGGAAGCTCTGGAATTACAGAACCGGATGGAGCGCAGCCGTTTGCAGCAGCTGCGCAGCCAGATCGACCCCCATTTCCTTTTCAACACCCTGAACGTCATTTTACAGACCGCCGGACAGGAAAAAGCCTACCGCACTCAGGCCCTCATCACGGCTCTGTCGCACCTGCTGCGCTACAGTCTGATGAGCAACGACGAGCAGGTGCCGCTGGCCCGGGAAGTGCGCATCGTGGACGAGTATTACTCCATTTATCACGTCCGCTTCGGCGACCGGGTGAAGATGGTGTGGCGCATCTCCGACTCCCTCGATTTGACGGAGACGATGGTGCCATCCTTCATCTTGCAGCCCATCGTGGAGAATGCCTTCAAGCACGGCATCTCGCCCAAGGAAGAGGGCGGCGTGGTGCGCATCCGCATCAACCCGCTGCGGGATAAGGGGCTGCTCTATATCAGCGTTTGCGACAACGGCGTGGGCATCCAGCCCGAACAGCTGGCCCAGCTGAAAGCCGCGCTGGCCCAGCCCGGGGAGCGCTGGGAGCATATCGGCGTCTATAACGTGGCCGCACGGCTGCGGCTTCTGGATAAACGGGGGCGGCTGGTCATCCGCTCTCACCCGGGCCGGGGAACGGCCATCAGTATGTACCTGCCCCTTGTAGAACTTTTGGAGGAGGATTTGGACGATGATACGCCTGTTGATCGCGGATGACGAAAAGCTGGAGCGGGAGGCGCTTGCAGAGCTGGTCCAGCGCCGTTTTGAGCGGGAAGTGGTCCTGGAGGTGGCGGAAAATGGCCGCAAAGCTGCCGACACGGCGGTGCTGTGGGGCGCGGACCTCATCCTGATGGATATTGAGATGCCGGGCATGAGCGGTCTCGACGCTGCCCGCGCCGTGCTGGCCCAGCGGCCTTCCTGCCGGGTCATCTTCGTCACGGCCTACAGCCTGTTCCAGTATGCCCATGAGGCGGTGCATCTGGGGGCCTGCGACTATCTGCTCAAGCCGGTGGACCCCGACGAGCTGGAAGCCTCGGTGCGCCGGGCTATGCGGCAGATCGAGACGGAGCGGAAGCTGGAAGAGCTGGCCGCCGCCCAGCCCCAGCAGGAGCAGACGGAGACCGAAGAAGAGGCGGAAGACGCCCCCGAGGAGGGTGAGAACAGCCAGACGGCCCTTGTCATGGCCCATGTCCGCCGCTACCTCGAGGATAATTATATGTTCGATCTGTCGCTGGACAGCGTAGGCGAGATCCTGCACATCAGCCCGGCCTATCTGTCGGCGCAGTTCAAGAAGTACCAGAAGATGAACTTCCTCGACTGCCTCACCGAGCTGCGCATCAACGCGGCAAAGGAATTGCTGGCCGACCCCTTCCGCTCCTCGGCGGAGGTGGCGTCGATGGTGGGCTACGAGGACGCCAGCTACTTCGCCCGGGCGTTCAAGAAACGCACCGGCATGACTCCCACCCAGTACCGCCGTCAGGCCGGTCAGAAGGCAAAGGCCGACCCGGAGGCCGGACTGTGAGCGGGCGGATGATTTCCCGCCGCAGTGTGCTGGCGCTGGCTGCCTGTACGGCGCTGGGCGCTGTGGGCTGCAGCAAGACGGAAGAGTACACCGGCCCGGAGCTCATCCTGCGCTACGCCGAGAACCAGCCCGAGGACTATCCCACCACTCAGGCCGCTCTGGCCTTTGCCGACCTTGTGGCCGAGCGGACGGAGGGAAGGGTCAAAGTCGTGGTCTACAGCGGCGGGGAACTGGGGGCCGAGCAGAGCGTCATCGAGCAGATGCAGTACGGCGGCATCGACTTTGCCCGTGTCTCTCTGAGCCAGCTGGCCGAGTATCAGCCGGCCCTGAGCGTATTGCAGCTGCCTTTTCTCTATACCGACGCGCCCCAGATGTGGCGGGTGCTGGACGGTGAGATCGGCGATGAATTCCTCTCGGGCCTCGGCGCGATGGACCTCGTGGGCCTGTCGTGGTTCGACGCCGGTGTCCGCAGCTTCTACACCCGCGAAAAGGTGGAGACGCTGGCGGACCTCGCGGGGCTGACGCTCCGGGTGCAGGAGTCGGACATGATGAGCGAGATGATACTGGACCTCGGCGCAAAGCCCGCGCAGGTGGTCTACAGCCGGGTCTATGCAGCCCTGCACAACGCCGAGATAGACGGCGCGGAAAACAACTGGCCCAGCTATGAGGCCATGGGCCACTACGAGGTGGCCCCCTATTTCTTAAAGGATGAGCATGCCCGCGTGCCGGAGCTGCAGCTGGCCAGCGAGGCCGCGATGGAAAAGCTGGCAGAGCTGGACGAACACTTCCCGGACATCATCCGCACCTGCGGAAAGGAGAGCGCTCTGGCCGAACGCCGCCTCTGGGCGGAGCGGGAGGCCAGCGCCGAGAAGCATATGCGGGAATGGGGCGTGGAGGTGACGACCCTCTCTGCCGTCGAGAAAGCCCGCTTCCGGGCGGCAGTCGAGCCTATGTACGCGGCTTTTGAGGAGCAGAGCCGCCTCATCCAGCGCATTCGCGAAGCCTGAAAAAGCGCAAGAGATATTACATTGTATTCATCTTGTTGGGCAGTGTGCTGAATAAACTGCGCTATGGCTTGTAGGAAATGCACAAAAGTGTTTCTCACATTTTTTTGAAAAACAGGACATTTTTCATAAGCCCTTGTTCTGACTAAAAATTTTTGCTAAAGTGTGTACAGTAAATGAACGGACGGTGTGCGACCCGTGCAGAGCGCACCGCCCTGAATGAGGAAAATCTAAGGAGGATTTTATCATGAAGAAGATTTCTCGTCGCAGCTTTCTGGCAGCAGCCGGTGTTTCCGCCGCTGCTCTGGCACTGACCGCCTGCGGTGGCTCCAGCAACAGCACTGCTGCTTCTACCGCTACCTCTGCTGCAGCTTCCACCGCTCCCGCCGGTGATGCCGCAGCTGCTGCTTCCGACCCGAAGGTGACTCTGGTCTACGCCGAGGTCAACCCGCTGGATACCATCGTCGGCCAGACCGGTTCTCACTTCAAGGAGAAGGTCGAGGAGCTGACCGGCGGCTCCGTCGTCGTCGATGTGCAGGCTTCCGGCGTTCTGGGCTCTGAGAACGACGTTCTGGACGCTATCCTCGGCGGCTCCACCTCCATCGACATCAGCCGTATCTCCGCTTTCGCACTGACCAGCTACGGCTGCAACAAGTCCAAGCTGCTGTCCATCCCCTTCACCTTCGAGAACCGCGCACACTTCTGGAACTTCGCCAACAGCGAGCTGGCACCTGAGTTCCTGAACGAGCCCCAGGAGCTGGGCCTGCCCGTTCGTGGTATCTTCTACGGCGAGGAGGGCTTCCGTCACTTCTTCACTGTCAAGCCTGTTTCCGGCATCGCTGATTTCAAGGGCCTGAAGCTGCGTGTGTCCAACGACCCCGTCATGAACGGCATGGTCGAGGGCCTGGGCGCTAACCCCACCGTCGTTTCCTTCGGCGAGCTGTACAGCGCACTGCAGACCGGCGTTGTCGATGGCGCTGAGCAGCCCATCGCAAACTACAAGTCCAACGCCTTCCCCGAGGTTGCCAACAACCTGATCCTGGACGGCCACACCCTGGGCGCTATCCAGGCTGTTATCACCGATAACGCATGGGCAAAGCTGACCGAGAACCAGCAGGCTGCCATCATGGAGGCCGGTGCTGACACCCAGAAGTTCAACGCTGACCTGTCTGAGACCGCTGAGAACAAGGTTCTGGATGAGCTGAAGTCCTCCGGCTGCAACGTGATCGATGTTCCCGATAAGGCACCCTGGCAGGAAGCATGTGCCAAGGTCATCAGCGACAACACCTCCGATCAGGCTGAGCTGTACCAGAAGCTGCTGGACATGAAGGCATAAGCAAACGCGCCTTTTCCGTGCAAGAATAAAATGGCCCGGCGGGGACAACGGGAGATCTGCCCGCTGCCCTGCCGGGCTTTTATCATAAAGGAGGAAACCTTATGCCGAAAATCTTTACCACATTGGATAAGATCAAACCGGCGTACGACATTACCTATAAGGTGGTGCTGTTCATCTGCAAGCTTTTGCTGATCTTGGACATCCTCATCACCACCATGTCGGTCATTGGCCGTTACGTCCCCTTTATCCCGGACCCTGCCTGGTCGGAAGAGGTGGTGCTGACCTGTATGAGCTACATGGCCGTGCTGAGCGCAGCGCTGGCCATCCGCCGCGGTGCCCACATCCGCATGACCGCCTTTGATGTCTACCTGCCCAAGAAGGTCGTCAAGGCGCTGGACATCCTGGCTGACATTGCCGTGATGGTGCTGGGCATCATTATGATGGTGGTGGGCTGGAACTACGCCACCACCCTGGGCGGCCGCGGTTTCTACGTTTCCATGCCCTGGCTGAGCCGCTTCTGGATGTACTTCCCCGTGCCGCTGGCCGGTGTTGCCATGATCGTGTTCGAGTTTGAGTCCATCTACAACCACATCAAGAGCCTGTTTGTAAAGGAGGAGAATTGATATGACAGTTCAGACACTGGCGATCCTTGTCCTTCTGGTCAGCTTCTTTGTGATGATCTTCCTGCGGTTCCCCATTGCATACGCCGTCGGCCTTTCCAGTGTGTTCTGCCTGATGGTGCAGGGCCAGGCCCTTACGGATGTCTGCCGTCTGATGGTCAAGGGCATCTCGTCCTTCAGCCTGATGGCCGTGCCTTTCTTCATCACCATGGGCGTGCTCATGGGCTCCGGCGGCATCTCTGAAAAGCTGATCGCTCTGGCCGATGCCTGCGTCGGCTGGATGCGCGGCGGCATGGCCATGGTCAACATCGTGGCTTCCTACTTCTTCGGCGGCATTTCCGGTTCTGCTTCCGCCGATACCGCTTCCATCGGTTCTATCATGATCCCCATGATGGTGGATCAGGGCTACGGCGCAGACTTCTCCACCGCTGTTACTATTACCTCTTCCTGCGAGGGTCTGCTGGTTCCTCCCAGCCATAACATGGTCATCTACGCTACCACCGCCGGTGGTATCTCCGTGGGCAGCCTGTTCCTAGCCGGTTACCTGCCCGGCGCTCTGCTGGCTATCGTGCTGATGATCGGCTCCTACATCATCTCGGTCAAGCGCAACTACCCCAAGGGTGATCCCTTCAGCATCAAGGCTTTTGTCAAGCAGCTGGGCACTTCCATCTGGGCACTGGCCGCTGTCATCATCGTGGTGTTCGGCGTTGTCGGCGGTGTGTTTACCGCTACCGAGTCCGCTGCTATCGCCGTTATCTACTCTCTGCTCGTTTCCGTGTTCGTCTATAAGGGTCTGGACTGGAAGGGCGTGTGGCACGCTCTGGACGAGTGCGTCAACACCCTGTCCATCGTGCTGATCCTGATCGCTACCTCTGCAGTGTTCGGCAACTGCCTGACCATGCTGCATGTGCCTGATCTGGCAGCAACCGCCATCACCGACCTCACCGATAACCCCTACATCATTGCATTGCTCATCGACCTGATCCTGCTGGTGCTGGGCATGATCATGGATATGGCTCCCATCATCCTGATCGCTACCCCCATCCTGCTGCCCATCGCGACCTCCATCGGCATCGACCCCATCCAGTTCGGTATCATCATGGTCCTGAACTGCGGTATCGGCCTGCTGACTCCCCCTGTCGGCGCGGTTCTGTTCATCGGCTCTGCCGTTGCGAAGCGCCCCATGGAGAAGGTCGTCAAGGCTACTCTCCCGTTCTATCTGTGCATGTTCATCGCTCTGCTGCTGCTGACCTTCGTGCCTGACATCAGCCTCGCTATCCCGAAGCTGCTGGGCGGCTACGTCAGCCCCATCACCAACCCGCTTGGCCCGGTGTTCATTCACTGATCAGCTCATTCTCCTCCGGATGACAAAATAAACGGAAAGCCCCTGCCTGCAAAGGCGGGGGCTTTCCGGCGTTATAGAAGTGTCTGGAGTGCCGGAGCACTGCATTTCATGAGTTTTTTCAGGGTCAGCTCCTGCTGAGAGATTTGATACAGCAGCCGTGCGGCCAGCTCTTCGGGCGGGGCGGAAAGCTCGGGCAGGAATGCGTGCGCCGCCCGGGTAAAGGCGTGGACGCCCTCTTCTGTCTCAAGCACCACCAGCTGGGTATGCCCCCGCAGCAGGGCAAACAGTCCGACCTGATACTCTCGGGTGTCCAGCAGAAGCTCCATCTCGTCGGCGGTGAGGAAGAGGATGTCCGCGAAGGGGAGAAACTGCATCACCGTGTCCCGCAGGGTCTTCTGGCTGGGCCAGAGAGCCGGGCGGAGAGAGGGGACAAAGCAGACCGGCACACCGGCGGTGCGGGCGGCGTCCAGCGCGGCAAGATGGGTGTAGCGGCAGGGGCTGTCCACGAGGCAGGCGCTGGAAAAGGCCAGCATTTCAGCATCTGCGGCCCAGTCAGCGCCCAGCTGTTCGGGTGCATAGAGCAGCTCCGAAGAACGGGTGCGGCAGGCCAGCGTCTCGCCGCCGCCGTCGAACAGTAGCGGCGTGGGGGCGCGGGAGGTGAAGCAGACCCGGCTGATGTCCACACCGGCAGTAGATAAAGCGTCTGCGATGCGGTGTCCGAAAGCATCCTCGCCAAGCTGCGTTAAAAGAGAGGCTCTGCCGCCCTGTGCGGCATAAGCCAGTGCCAGCGCGGCGGCGCTTCCGCCCATGCGGGGAGAAAACGTCTTTGCCGACGCCAGCGGCGCGGTGCTGTTCAATTCCAGCCACGCTTCGCCCAGACAGTATAAAGTCTTGCCCGGCATGATGCACCCTCCCTTCTGCCTGTTTTCAAAAACAAACTACAGTATACACCCATCCGGGCGTTTGTGCAAATGGAGAGCTTGACAGCTTCGGTCGGATTGTGATAAACTGACGCAATATGGCAGTATATCTATAATTTGAATGATAAAAATGTGACATTTGACGAGGAGAACATGAGCCTTACCAAACAGTATTTCAAATACGTCAGCCAGAACATCTTCGGTCTGCTGGGGACGTCCTGCTACATCCTGGCCGATACCTACTTCATCTCGCAGGCGGCAGGCACCAGCGGCGTGGCTCTGCTGAACCTTTGTCTGCCCATCTACAACTTCATCTTCGCCATCGGCTCCATGCTGGGCCTCGGTGCGGCCACCCGCTACGCCATCCTCCGGGCGCAGGGCGACGAGCGGTCGGAGCGCTATTTCTCCAACGCCCTGCTTTGGGCGCTGGTGTTCGCCCTGCCCTTCATGCTGGCGGGCATCTTCTGCCCCGAGGTGCTGCTGCGGTTCATGGGCGGCGACGCGGAGATCGTTGCACTCGGCGTGGGGTACGCCCGCATCTTCCTGCTGTTCACGCCCTTTTTCATGTGCAACTACATCGTCTCAGCCTTTGTCCGGAACGATGGTGATCCCTCACTGGCCATGGTGGCGACCCTCTGCGGAAGCCTCTTCAACGTGGTGTTCGATTACATCTTCATGTTCCCCATGGGCCTCGGCCTGCCCGGCGCGGCGCTGGCGACGGCGGTCTCGCCGGTGTTGAGCATTGCGATCTGCAGCCGCCACTTTTTCAAAAAGAGCAGCACCGTCCACCTTGTGCGGCAGCTGCCCTCGCCGAAGCTGCTGGCCCAGAGCTGCCAGCTGGGCGTCTCGGGCTTCGTGGGAGAGATGTCCTCCGGCGTGACCACCACCGTCTTCAACCTGCTGCTCCTGCGTTTGGCGGGCAATGTGGCCGTGGCAGCTTACGGCGTCGTGGCGAACTACGCGCTGGTGGCGACGGCTATCTTCAACGGCGTGGCCCAGGGCGCACAGCCGCTGGTCAGCAAGTGCTACGGCAAAAACGATGCCGCCGGTACCCGCAAGCTCCTGCTGCTGGGCAGCGGAACAGCGCTTGCGCTGGCGGCGGCACTGTATGCAGTTCTGTTCGGGTTCACCGGGCCGATCGTTGCGGTCTTCAACAGTGAGAACTCGGCCCTCATGGCGCAGTATGCCTTCAGCGGGATGCGCATCTACTTCCTCGGCTATTTCTTCGCGGGCTTCAATATCGTGGCCGCCGGCTATCTGGGCGCGGTGGACCGTCCCGCAGAGGCTTCTGCGACGTCGCTTTCCCGCGGCATTGTGGCCATCGTGGCCTGCTCTCTGGTGCTGAGCGCCCTCTTCGGGATGAACGGCGTCTGGGCCGCGTTCCCGGCCTCTGAGGCCATCACGGCCTGCCTGACCCTCTTCCTGCTGAAGCGGAAAAAACGAACTAAATAAACAATTCCTGTTCCAACCGCTGCTGCTCGGGCGAAAGCTCGGGCAGTGCGCTCCGACCGGCCATCGCCCGCCACTGCGTGGGAGATTGGCCGGTCGTTTTTTTGAAGACGCGGCAGAGGTAGTTGGCCCCCGAGAAACCGCAGAGGCTGGCGATGACATCCAGCGTGTACTCCCGGTGGAGCAGCAGACGCATGGCGGCTTCTATGCGGACGTTGGTGAGGTACCGCCCTGGCGAGACGCCCAGCGCTGCCGTAAAGGCCCGGACGAGGTGGCTCTTGGAGACGCCCAGCCGCTCGCTCAGCTCTTCCACGCCGTAGAGCCCGGCGTAGTTCCTGCGGATGTCCTCGATGGCGGCGGCCACCAGCGGGGGCAGGGCAGGGGCGGCGCTGTCGGCGTCTGAGAGCTCGCACAGCAGCGCGAAGGCCAGCTGACTGCGCACCCGCTCCGAGGCGTCCCGCTCTTCGGCAAGGCGCCCCATCAGCTCTGCCGCCGCCGGGCAGGTCTCGCCCCGGGCAAGGAAGGGCATCTCGGAAAGCCCTGCGAGGAACTGTTCCGCTGCCTGCCCGGTGAGCTGGACGCAGAGCAGATGGCACTCGTTTTCCGGCGCGAGGGTCAGCGGCCCCCGGCTCAGCACGAGATGGCCCGCTGCGGCATTCTGGGGCGGCAGCAACAGGGCAGAACCTGCCGGCATCAGTTCGAAATCGGACAGCGAGACGACACATTTTCCGCTGGAAATGAGGCAGACCCAGAGCCCTTCGCCCCGCAGGGTGAGGGGCTCTTCCGGCTGGGCATCCTCCACGATGCCGAGGGCGGCAGTCGTGCTGGGAGAGTAAATCAATATCTGACACCTCAAATCAATAAAATGCTATTTTATAACACAAAATAATCTGCTATTATAATAGCAATGAAACGGCTCATCGTCAAGCTGAGCCTTTGAGTGCAACAACATCAATGGAGGAAAAAGCTTTATGGCTTCTATCAGCTGCCAGCATATCTACAAGATCTACCCCGGTGCTACGGCTCCTTCCGTCACCGATTTCAACCTGGAGATCCAGGACAAGGAATTCATCATCTTCGTCGGCCCCTCTGGCTGTGGTAAATCCACCACCCTGCGCATGATCGCCGGTCTGGAGGAGATCTCCAAGGGCGAGATGTACATCGGCGGCCGCCTCATCAACGACGTTCCCCCGAAGGACCGCGACATCGCCATGGTCTTCCAGAGCTACGCTCTGTACCCCCACATGACCGTCTACAAGAACATCGCTTTCGGTCTGGAACTGCGCAAGACCCCGAAGGACGAGATCG